>ERZ1026970.364-NODE-364-length-15958-cov-5.333145_pt1 | contig 15958 bp, 17 predicted proteins | sample MGYA00519563_ERZ1026970 | MGnify/ENA primary metagenome ERZ1026970 (study PRJEB26926, sample SAMN06164665) | human gut metagenome | biome: ENVO:00009003; feature: ENVO:2100002; material: ENVO:00002003 | host: Homo sapiens | place: USA | collected 2012 ... | reverse complement strand
ATATCAATGTGACGGTCAAGTTTTGAAAAAAGCTTGGCCGTTTTTTTTATTGCAGAAAGGAACGTGGTAAATGATAAAATATTTTGATATTTTCGCAGGTATCGGCGGATTTCGCTCAGGACTTGAAAAAGCAGGCGGCTTTCAGTGCGTCGGATACTGCGAAATAGATAAGTATGCTAAAAAAGCATACGAAACGTTGTATGATACGGAAAACGAGGTGTATTACGATGACGCAAGAAAAATTGACCCAAACGAACTGCCCGATCTCGACCTTATTTGCGGAGGATTCCCTTGTCAAAGCTTTTCAATCGCTGGAAAAAGGGGCGGCTTTGACGATGCAAGAGGAACTCTCTTCTTTGAAATTGCCAGAATTGCTGCCGTCAAAAAACCTAAATATCTGCTGCTTGAGAACGTTCCCGGACTGTTATCGCATGACGGCGGCAGGACGTTTGCGACCATCCTCGGTACATTGGATGAACTGGGGTACGATGTCGAATGGCAGGTGCTTAACAGCGCAAATTTTGGAGTTGCCCAGTCAAGAAAAAGAGTGTTCATTGTCGGATTTCATAGAGAAAAGTGTTCCGGAAAAGTATTGTCTTTCACAGAAGCAAATCCAAAAACTCTTGTCCAAAGAATTCCCGGAAAGGAAGGAAACCGAGTCTACTCCGTTGAGGGACTGAGCATAACGCTTACAAGCCAGGCAGGAGGTTTCGGCGGAAAAACAGGGCTTTATGAAATTTTAGGACTGCCTATAAAGGTCAAAACCAAAACAGGCTATCAGATTGCCTTGCCGGGCGACAGCATAGATCTTGCCTATCCCGATATGAATTCAAGGCGTGGAAGAGTGGGCAAGGAGATAGCCCATACCCTTACAACAAGCTGTAATCAGGGATATTACGCATTGGGGATAGATATGAATCCCGAGCCGAAAGTCACAGAGCTTGCAAGATGTATCACCGCAAGGCAGGACAGCGGTATTGGTCATCACAAAGGCGAAAAATCCGGAGTTGTCCTCATAACAGACCCGATAGCCGTGCTTACTCCCGAAAAGGAAAAAGTCCGTCAGCAAGGCAGAAGATTTAAACTTCCCAACGAGCCGATGTTTACTTTGACCGTTACCGACAGACACGGCGTTGTGTACTGCGGGTATATCAGAAAGCTTATGCCGTTGGAATGCTGGCGGCTGCAGGGCTTTACAGATGAGCAGTTTGAAAGGGTGAAAGCCACAGGAATGTCCGATGCACAGCTGTACAAGCAAGCAGGAAATGCGGTGACAACTAATGTTATTGAGGCTCTGGCAAAGTATATTTTAGACATTGATAAGGAGAATGCGAATGGATAATATGGTGAAAACATTTGTGAATGAGGAGTTTGGCTCGGTGAGAACTATCGAGGAAAACGGGAAAATACTTTTCTGCGGCTCTGATGTTGCAAAGGCATTAGGGTACAGAAGGCCAAAAGATGCGATAAATGCTCATTGTAAGGGGGCTGTAAAACGCCGCCTCCTTACAAATGGCGGTGCACAGGAAATGAAAATGATATCCGAAGGTGATGTGTACCGCCTTATATCCCACTCCAGACTTCCCTCTGCTGAAAAATTTGAAAGCTGGATATTTGATGATATCCTCCCAACTATCCGCAGAACAGGCGGCTATGTTTCAAACGAAGAAATGTTTATTGAAAACTACCTGCCCTTCCTCGACGAACCGTACAAAAATCTTTTCCGTCTGCAGATGACGTTTATCAGCAAATTGAATGAACGGATCAGAAATGATAAGCCACTCGTGGATTTCGCTCTGCACGTTGCCGACAGCGAGGATCTCATAGATATGAATGCTATGGCAAAGCTTGCGGCTGATAAAAATTTCAATATCGGCAGAACAAGACTGTTTCGCTGGCTGAAAGAAATGGGAGTGCTTATGTCAAACAATCTGCCGTATCAGAGATATATCGACCGAGGATATTTTGCGGTCAAGGAGTCGGTGTTCGAGGTCGAGGGTATGAAAAAGACTTATCGGCAGACGTTTGTGACGGGAAATGGTCAGCTTTTTATCATAGGTCTGCTGAAAAAATATTACGGGAAGGAGATGTCGTGATGTCAAAAAAGCCAAAATGTCCGCTGATAGGTCAGGACGGAAATATATTCAATCTTATGGGCATAGCCTCAAAAACGCTGAAAAGGAACGGAATGTATGATGAGGCAAAGGAAATGTGCAGCAGAATAACATCTTCGGGCAGTTACTATGAGGCATTAAATGTTATCGGTGAGTATGTTGAGATCACGTCGACCGATGATGAACAGACAGAAGATGAGGATATGGAAATGGAGATGATGTAAATGACGTATTTGTTCATTGGAATGATGATAGGTGTTATCATCGGAACAACGATAGGTTCTCTTGCCGTGGCTTTTAAGTCTGCTGAAAAAGAGATCGCACGTCTTGATAAGGAGGTCAAAGATGCACACAAACAGAGTTAAAGCCAAAGTAGACTTCAAGTTCTGTATGGGTAATATTCCTGCAATGCTGAGAGCAACAAAGCCTGTGCTTTCGGAAAAGCAATACAAGGAGCTGTGTAATGAGGTCAACCAAGCAGAAGGCTACCTTGAACAGAAACGCATAATATTCAGCTATGTTGACCCGATAATCAAGGGCTGAAAACAGCGTAAAATCTAATATTTATTAAGGTCGTTTTGCCAACAGCAGATCAAAAATCTGGTGCTTGCAAAGCGACTTTTCTGCTGTTGGTTCTAACGGCAGAAAGGAAAAACATGAACAGTTTTATGTCATGGGTAGGGGGAAAGAAGAATCTTCGTGACGAAGTGCTTGCAAGATTTCCGCCTTACTATGAAAGATATATCGAGGTGTTCGGCGGTGCAGGCTGGGTGCTTTTTCACAAGCCGCCCGGTGCAGATTTTGAGGTGTACAATGACTTCAATTCAAATCTTGCAAATCTTTACCGCTGCGTTCGTGATAAGCCTGCAAAGCTGAAATACAAGCTTAGGTATGTGCTTGATTCAAGAGAAGATTTTGAATACTTAGCTATACTTCACAAACGTGGTATTTTGCCAAGGCTTTATGACGTTGACAGAGCGGCTAAGTTTTATCAGCTTATACGTTACAGCTATGCAAGCGGTCTTGACAGCTTTGGAAGTCAGCCGCATTCGATGTGGTCGGACTTCCCTATGATCGACCTTGCCGCAAGAAGATTACAGAAAGTAGTTGTTGAGAACAAGGATTTTGAAAGGCTTATCAGGCAGTATGACAGACCCGTCAGCTTTTTTTACTGTGATCCGCCGTATTTTGCGACTGAAAATTACTACAAGGACGTAGGTTTTACTGCAAAAGACCATATCAGACTGCGTGACGCTCTGCTTGACATCAAAGGCAGATTTTTGGTTTCGTATAACGATTGCCCTGAGATCCGTGAGATATGGCATAAACCAAACATTCACATTGAAGAGATAAGTAGGCTGAACAATTTGGCACAGCGGTATGACGGCGGCTGTCAGTATGCAGAGTTGCTCATATCAAATTATGACACAAGCGAACGTGCGAAAGCTATCAAACAGCTTTCGCTTTTTGATTAGGAGGTTTTTATGAAGAAGATAATATTGGCACAGGTTTTAACAGCAAAAGGCAAAACAGAATTTTCAGGGCTTTATGACAGGCACGGAAATGCTGTAATAGTGGAGGTCGAACGTGACAGCAACGGTGTTTCACTTATCGTGTGGCAGGACGAGCAGAAAAAGCAGCATTTTGACTGTGGGATATCCGAAGAGGAGATACAGCGTACCTGTGCAATGTTTGATGACTGCGGCGATTGTCCGCTGAAAGAGTATTGTGAAAGTGAGGTTCTGAAACAAAATTAAACGTATTATCGAAAATTTCAACCTTACGTTGAACAATATTCAAATACCGGTTTATTGATTTTTCGGCGGTTCTCCTTTATAATAAAATCATAGCAGTACTGTTGAATATTATTTGAATATCAGGAGGTTATTATGAATTTATTTATAGGTGAAAACTTGAAACGGCTTCGTAAAGAAAAGGGTCTTACGCAGGAGCAGCTGGCTGAACGTTTGAATGTGTCTTTTCAGGCGGTGTCTAAATGGGAGTGCGGAGATGGTTATCCCGATATCGTAATGCTGCCTTCGATTGCTCAGATATTTGGCGTGTCCCTTGATGAGCTGGTGGGTATGCAGAAAATATGCAGCAACGAAGAGGCTGAAAAAATATTAGCACAGGTCGATGAGAACGAGAGCAAGGGTCTGCGTGCGGAAAATGTAGCATTGCTGCACGAGGCGGTGAAAAGATTTCCGAATAACTATATGATGTCAGCCAAGCTTGCGGCAAATTTGTTTTGTCTTGAGAGTAAGGGCGAAGAAACAAGCAAGACGAGATCGTCGGAGGCTGCTGAAATTGCGGAATATATTCTGGCAAATTGTACTGACAGAAAGATCACTGACTGGATGAGAGTGGATATATGCTATTACTACTATTGGGCAGGGAACAAGGAAAAGGCGTTGAAGCGTGCTGAGGAGTTGCCTGCTGCTGAAAAAAATACGGTCAAAGAATTTCTTTTAGCAGGTGATGAAAAAATGGTGCTTTCTCAGAAAAATATTATCCTTCATTTGCAGGAGCTTTGCTATTCTCTGCTTACCAGAGCTGATGTGAACTGTGAGAATGATCCGCAGCTTGAAGATACAGACAGGTTAAAAATTCTGAACAAGATCGTTGATGTATCTGAGGTGATATTTGAAAATAAAGATTATAATTTCCATTACAGGCTTATGTGTTTGGTATGCACTCACATTGCTGCGGTTGCAGTACGGGCAAAGGACTACGATGAGGCATTTGAAAATCTGAGAAAAGCCTTGAATTATTCCATTGCCGTTGATGAACTGCCTGAGAGAAAGCCATACACCTCGCTTGCGGTAAACAAGCTTATATATGATATGTATGACATAAGTGTTTCATCGCCCACGTTATGCTGCAAAGAACTTCTGGGCTATCTGAATTGGAGTGTGTATGATGAAATAAGAGATACGGAGATGTTTCAGGAAATCTATTTGAAAGCAAAAGAACATTGTGATAAATAAGATAAAAAAAGAGCCGAAATCCGGCTCTTTTTCTTTGCAAAAATGGAAAGGAGAAATGCACTTTATGTTCAAAAAATCGAAAATATTAAAGAAACTCGGTGCAGGGTTCATGGCAGGACTCTGCGCTTTTTCTATGCTCGGCTCATCTATGAGCGGAGTTATCACAGCGAATGCGGCAAGTACTTCGACTGAAAACTCAGCTTTTCCGTCGGCAGATACGGTGATTGCAAAAGCGGCAACCTTGCTCGGCTCGCCGTATACCTTTGGAAACAAAGGCTACTGGTACGCATACAATCAGGGACAGTACACTCCGCTGTCGGTCGAAACAATAAATAATCTTGGCATCGACTGTTCGGGTCTTGTATACTACACGCTTACACAGCTCGGATACAAAACTTCGGGATTTTCATGGAACAACCCCGTGCCTGTTGACACAGATCATTGGCTTACAGTCAATGATAACTGCACCATAACTTACGACGGAAAGACTTCAAAGGTCGAAGTCGAAAAGAAAAACATCAAGACAACGGACCGCCCGTATTGGGAGTGTGCTGATGGTTCGGTTATTACAGCAGGTTCTGTGGTGGTCGCTCAGAATCCGGGTGGTGAGGATCACGCTTGGATATATATGGGCGAATTTGATTCAAGAAATGATGTAATAAGCTATCTGAAGTATATTGGTGTTTCGGAAAAATTCATAAACTCAAAGACAGTTGGCGATGGAAAAGGTGCAGGCGGAAAGCATTGGAGAATAGAATCCAGCGGTTCGGAGGGCGTTGTTATCAACAACAAAACTGACGGTAAGACTGCTACCGCTATGAATATGTCGGCGTTCAGGATAACAAAAAATGATGTAAAATTTGAAATAACTAAGGTTCTTGCTTCAGACAGAACGGTTAAGATTTCAGGCACAAGCAAGGTAGACGGCACGGTTGCAAAATACGGAGTATATACCGATAAGGCTTGTAAAAACAAGGTCGGCGAGATCACTATCGGCAAGGACGGAACAGGTTCCATTCAGTTACCTGAAAAGAAGTATTACGTTAAGGAGATCTCCGCACCGACAGGTTACAGTATCTCTGAAGAAGTGTTCGCATTAAAGGCTGACGAAAATATATTTGTGACCGAAGATTTTACGAGAGGCACAATTAAGGTCAATAAGACCGCCGAAGATGGGATCGTAAGCGGCAGAGAGTTCAAGGTCACAGGAAACGACGGAAGCAGTTACACCAAGAAAACCAAAGCAAACGGCGTTGCCGAATTTAGCGGATTAAAGGTATACAACACATCTACGGGCAAAGCGATCACCTACACCGTATCCGAGATCAATGTAGATACAAGATACGAAGTTCCTAAGGCTCAGAATGTTACGCTGACAAGCGGAAATGTTGATCTGACTGTGAATGTGAAGTTCAATAATCAACTTAAAACGGGCTCGATAAAGATAAACAAGCACTCTGAGGATAATCAGAACGATGATAGAGAGTTCACTATTACGGGCAACGGTAAGACCTACACAATTAAAACAGGTTCGGACGGTATTGCAATTCTTTCCGATATTCCTGTTTACAACAGCAGAAACGAGAAGATCGTGTACACCATTTCCGAGAAAAATGTTCCAATAAGATATGTAGTTCCTGCAGAGCAAACTGCAACCCTTACGGCAGACGCAACAACAACCAAGACATTCAAAAATATCCTCAAAAAGTTTACAGTTGAGGTAACAAAGCAGGATTCTGAAACAACATCAGCACAGGGCGACGGAACGCTTGCAGGAGCAGTTTACGGCATTTATCGTGGCGGCGAGCTTGCCGATACCTATACGACCGATGAAAACGGATATTTCAAAACAAAAGAGTATGTCTGCGGAAACTACACTGTTCAGGAAATTTCGCCAAGTGAAGGCTATCTCCTTGACGAAACAGTTTATTCAGTGGGTGCAGAAGCTGAGAATTATTTCATTGAGCATAACCCACTTTCTATGACAGTGACTGAGGACGTTATCAAGGGAAATATCGCAATGATCAAGCATTCCGATGACGGCTCTACTCAGATAGAAACTCCAGAAGTGGGAGCTGAATTTGAGGTTTATCTGAAATCTTCGGGTTCTTATGCAAATGCGAAGGATTCCGAAAAGGACTGCCTTGTGTGCGATGAAAACGGCTTTGCACAGACAAAGGATATGCCCTACGGAATTTACACCGTACACCAGACCAAGGGTTGGGAAGGTACTGAGTTTATTGCTGATTTTGATGTCAACATCAGCGAGAACGGACAGACCTACCGCTATCTTATTAACAATGCAGAATTTAAAAGCTATGTTAAGGTGGTAAAGGTGGATTCCGAAACGGGAAAAATCATTCCTTATGAGGGCGCAGGATTTGAGATATACAATGCAGACGGAGAAAAGATAGCTATGACGTACAGCTATCCCACTCCTACTGCCATTGATGTGTTTTACACTAATTCTGAGGGATATCTGATTACTCCCGAGGTTCTTCCCTACGGCGAATATTCTCTTGTTGAGGTTCAGGCTCCATATGGCTATGCACTTGATAAAACTCCCGTAGCATTTTCGGTTTCCTCAGAAAATGCAGAGAAAGAAAACTCGCTTACTATCGTCAAAGTTGAAAAGCAAAACACCGCTCAGAAAGGAAAGATCAGCGTTCATAAAACGGGAGATATTTTCACAAGCGTGACAACGGCTTCCTCAGCATACAAAAATGAAAACGGTGAAATGATCGTGAATCCAACGACTTACACTCCCATGTTTGCAGACGGAGATCTCAGCGGTGCAGTATTTCAGGTGATCGCTGTAGAGGACATTGTTACGCCCGACGGAACAACAAGAGCTTATGCCAGAGATGTTGTTTCAGAGATCACGACAGACAAAAACGGCTATGCCGAAACTGAGCCGCTTTATCTTGGCAAGTATGAGATCAGAGAGATAAAAGCTCCCGAAGGTTATGTGCTGAACAATGAGCCTAAAGATGTTGAGCTGACATATGCAGGGCAGGAATTTGAGGTGAGAGATACTGTGAATACAGCTTTTGAAAATGAGTATCAGAGCGTGAGGATCTCGCTTTCTAAGGTTATGGAAAATGATGAACTGTTCGGGATCTACGGCAAGGACTACTATACAAGCATTCGTTTCGGGCTATTCGCCGCAGAGGATATTACTGCCGCTGACGGTACGGTTATTCCTGCTGACGGACTGCTTTCAGAGGTTTCACTTGCTGAGAATATGACTGCAAAATTTGATGTACAGATACCTTTCGGCAGGTATTATGTTCAGGAAATTGCAACCGATGAACACTATGTTCTTAACGGTGAAAAGTATCTTGTGAATTTTGAATATATGGGACAGGATATTCAGAATGTGGATATTGACTGCGGACAGTTTGTAAATCTTCTCAAGCGTGGCAGGATAGAGGGACATAAGACCGATGACAAGAGCGAACCTCTTGAAAATGCGGTGTTCGGGCTGTTTACTGCCGACTGTGTGAAGTTCAGCAGAGATACTGCAATAATGACTGCCGCTTCAGATGAGAATGGCTGTTTTGAGTTTACAGATGTTCCTTTCGGACAGTATATCGTTCGTGAGATAGAAAGTCCGAGTGGATATATTCTTAGCGACAAGGAATATGCTGTCAGCATTTCAGAGGACGGAGAGGTTATTGAGATAACTGCGGAAAACAAGCCTGTTACTGTTGAGATATCAAAGCGTGATGTGTACGGAAACGAACTTAAGGGAGCAAAAATGCAGATCATTGACTCTGAGGGAAATATTGTTGATGAATGGACTTCCGACGGCACGGATCATATTGTAACCAAAATTCCTGTGGGAAATTACACGCTGAAAGAAATCGCCGCTCCCGACGGTTATGTGATTGCGACGGACATTAAGTTCAGCATTGATGTTTACGGCAATGTTACCGTAGAAAATGCAGATGCGGCAGTGATTGCTGAAGACGGCACGCCCATAGTCATAATGGTGGACGAGGCTAAGCCAAGCTTGCCTGACACGCCTCACACAGTCACAACAGACAACCCTCACACAGGTGTGTCACCAGACAATGGCATATGTATCTATCTTATGATCGGCTCTGTAATGCTTTTGTCCTTAATATTTGCAAGCAGAAAGAATAATGAAAGGAATGATGTGTAATGAGAAGAGCCAAAACAAAGAGAATGGCTGCGGCATTTGCAGGGGCTTTTTGCTTTGCCGCAATGCCTACGACCACCGCCTACGCTTCGGGCGATGTTGCGGGAGCGGTCACAAGCACTTGGAACACAGCCAGATCGCAGATAGTGTCGGTGGTGAACAATGTTGTTTTTCCGTGCCTTGATGTTATCCTTGCGGTATTGCTGTTTGTGAAGATAGGTGCGATGTATATGGACTACCGCAAGCACGGACAGATAGAATGGACTCCTGTTGCGATAATCTTCGCCTGCCTCATATTCACACTTACCGCTCCGCTGTATATCTGGTCCATTGTGTAAGGAGGTATGACAAATGAAGAATATTCTTATATTCGCCGTACTGTCTGCGGTGATCCTTACAGGCTGCGGAAATATCTCGCCGCCGTTCAAAGCCGAGCAGACAACGGTCACAACAGCCGCTCCGACAGTAAGTGCGGCTGCCTCTTCGGAGGCTGAAAGTACCGTCGATGAAGAACAGGTAAAATATGATACCTTTATTGCGGAGTTTTTCGATTCAAATATATGCTTTGCAGATATAAGCGCATTGGTAACAGAAGCAATGAAAGGCAGTTCCTTTGAGAACGAAATTGATAACTCAAACGGTGTGAATAAAATTACTTTGAAAGGCTCAAACGGCGGCGGTATGATCGATGTTCTGTGTATTGATCTAAGTCAGAGTGATCTTGATCACGATATGGAATATATCCTTGAAAACTTCGGAGATTATTACTTCGGACAGACCTCCGCACAGATGAGCGGTATCACCGAAGATGACTTTGTTTCGAGTTACCGAATGACAAGCAGTGTTGTTTCAAAGGGCAAGTATCAGCAGTACGGCTCTGTTCAGAAATCCGATGGTATGGCGACGCAGTTCGGATACACGGAAACCTACGCTGTGCTGAGTGAAAACAAGCTGACCGTTGTGTCGGGTGCTTTTCTCAGTACGGATATGATGGAGAGGCAGAGTTTTTCGCAGCTGATGAGTCAGTTTGTGGAAAATGTAAAGTATTAAGGCGGTGATGTAATGCCCTACATTCCATTCACAGACGAACAAAAACAGCTTGCTAACAGCGTAGACTTGGCAGAATACCTGCGTGTGCGAGGTGAAAAGCTTGAGCGTGTCGGCATAGAGCATAAGCTCATATATTACGACAGCTCAGGCAAGCACGACAGTATAACTATCCGTGGGTCAAAATGGTTCGACCATAAAAATCAGGTTGGCGGTGGTGCAATAAAATTTATGCAGGAATTCTATGATATGGACTTTCAGACAGCCGTTCAGGAACTGCTGGGACAGAGGGTAACTCCGCTGTCCCACAGTCCGCCGAAAGCTATCGCAAAGGAAGAAAAGAAAGAGTTCAGACTGCCCCAAGCAAACACAAATATGCACAGAGTCTATGCCTACCTCATAAAACAGAGGTTTATCGCTCCCGAGGTCATAACTCATTTTGCAAAGCAACACACACTTTACGAGGATAAAGAACATCACAATGCCGTGTTTGTAGGAATTGATGAGAACGGCGTTCCAAGGCAGGCAAGCAAGCGTTCAACAAATTCTTACGGCAATAGTTTCAGGATCACTTGTCAAGGTTCTGACACAAGATACAGCTTTGCACATTTCGGTGAAAGCAAAAGACTTTATGTATTTGAAGCTCCCATTGATATGCTGAGCTTTCTGACGCTGTATCCGAAAGAATGGCAGAAACACAGCTACATCGCTATGAACGGCGTTTATGAAAATGCTGTTTTAACGGCTTTAAAGAACCATTCTAACCTGTCAGAAGTCATTCTCTGCGTTGATAATGACGAGGGCGGTATCGAGGCTGCTGACCGTCTAAGGGATATCCTAAATGAGAACGGATATTCAAACGTAAAACGCCTTGCACCGCCGTACAAAGATTGGAACGAGGTGCTAAAGGAGAAGAATGGCGTTTATGCTTTGCCTGCTGTACCAAACAAGCATAAGGAAGAATATCATTGTCAGGCGGAAAATCTGCAGTATCTCAAATGCCGTCCGGATAAGCTGACGTCTCAGATCTATGCGGCCTTCAAAAACGAACAATACAAATATCTCGCCGAGTATGCACTTGCAGGCTCGGCGTTTTTTATTGATAAAAGCTGTGAAAAGGATATGTTTGCAAAGCTTAGAGCCAAGCTGAAAGCAGAGTACAAGCCGTACACAGATAAAGGCAAAATAACCGCTAAGCAAAAAAATTTGCAGGAATGTGTTACGGCAGTAATGAAAGATCTAAGGCAAACAGCTCGTACCCGTGAGCAGTGTATAAATACGGCGAAATTGCTGTACCGGCTTGCGGACAGTGCCTTGCGGTTAAATGTTGAAGATACATTATCCGAACTTACACAAGAGCAAAGCGAATCAGAATACATTGTTTCAGAACCGGAGCAATGTATGGAATTCGGGTAATGCGATACCCTCTGCTTCACGGTGCAATACCTTGAAGATAACAAACTAACTGTTCTTTTAAATACAGAAGAAAGCATATTTCTATGGATAGGAAGTGAGAATTTGAATGAAAAACAAATGATTTTAATAGGTTTGCTTGTCATAGCTTTCATTGCCTTTTTAGTGGTAGTAAATCTGCTTGACAACAAGTCGCTTAACGGAATAAAGGCAAAAAAAGTCGGCAATGGACAGCACGGAACTGCGAGGTGGGCGACTAAATCGGAGATAAAGCAGACTTTTATCCCTTTGCCATTTGAGCCTGAGAAATGGCGTAAAGGTGAAAATCTGCCGACTGTTCAAGGAACTGTTGTAGCCTGCCGAACGCACGGCAAAAAGACTGTTGCTCTTGTGGATGACGGTGATGTGCATACTCTTATGATCGGCGCCGCAGGAGTCGGCAAGACCGCTTACTTTTTGTATCCGAATATAGAGCTTGCCTGTGCTTCGGGAATGTCGTTTGTCAGTACAGACACAAAGGGAGATGTGGCGAGAAATTACGGAACTATCGCCAAAAAGTATTACGGCTACAATGTTTCTGTGCTTGATTTAAGAAATCCGACAAGGAGTGATGAGAACAACATTTTGCACCTTGTGAATAAATATATGGATCTGTATTTGCAGGACAAAACCAATCTTTCTGCGAAAGCAAAAGCGGAAAAGTATGCAAAGATAACAGCAAAGACAATTATCAATATCGGCGGAGGTGACAGTGCAAGCTACGGTCAGAATGCGTTCTTTTACGATGCAGCAGAGGGCTTGCTTGCCTCGGTTATCCTGCTTTTGGCGGAGTTTGGCGACAAAAACGAAAGGCATATTGTTTCAGTTTTTAAGCTGATCCAAGACTTGCTTGCAAAGTATCAGCCTGCGCCGAAAGCAAAGCCTAAGATGTATTTTACAAAGCTTATGGACAAGCTCCCAAGCGAACACAAAGCAAAATGGCTTGCAGGTGCGGCTCTTAATTCTTCCGACCAGTCCATGCTGTCGGTAATGAGTACAGCGTTGTCCCGATTAAACAGCTTTCTCGATACAGAAATGGAACAGCTTTTGTGCTTCGGAACAGCGGTGGACGCAGAGAAATTCTGCTCCGAAAAGTCTGCTATCTTTATTGTTCTTCCCGAAGAAGATACGAGCAAATATTTTATGGTTTCACTTTTGATCCAACAGCTATACCGTGAGATATTAGTCATTGCAGATGAAAACGGCGGAAAGCTTAAAAACAGAGTTATGTTTTACTGCGACGAGTTCGGAACTTTTCCTAAGATAGAGGGTGCTGAAGCAATGTTCTCGGCAGGACGTTCAAGAAAAATATCAATCGTTGCGATAATTCAGTCCTTTGCACAGCTTGAACAGAACTACGGAAAACAGGGCATGGAGATAATCACCGACAACACTCAGCTTACCGTGTTCGGAGGTTTTGCGCCAAATTCTCAATCAGCGGAAGTACTGTCAAAAGCGTTGGGAGAGCAAACTGTATTGTCAGGTTCTGTGTCGTGCGGAAAGGAAAAATCACAGTCACTTCAGATGATAGGCAGACCGCTTATGACTGTGGACGAACTCAAATCTATGCCAAAAGGTCAATTTATCGTAATGAAAACAGGAACACACCCGATGATTTCAAAGCTGAAATTGTTCTTTAAATGGGGGATTAAATTTGAGGAAGAATACTGTCTCCCTGATAAAACAGCAAGGCAGGTTTGTTACAAAAATCGTGATGAATTAATCAGAGATGTGGAGGTTAAATATCCGCAGAAAAAAGCTGTTGCTGCGGAAATTGAAGTGTCTGTCGATGATGAAGAATTTGATGAATTTCCGATGAGAAAAGCGAAAATTAAAACGTGAGGAGGCTGATGCAAATTGATATTACCGAGAAGAATTTACGATTTAGGTCTGAGCCACAAGGCTGTGGCTGTGTACTGTTATCTTGCAAACCGTGCGGATAAAAACGGAGAATGTTTTCCCTCTGTGCGCAGGATAGCAGAAGATTTGAGTATACACAAAAGCACGGTGTATCGTGCATTTACGGAACTTGAAAACCGTGGATTGTTAGAACGGATACCTCGCTATCATATCCAAGGAGGACGCCGCAGCTCGCTGTACAGAGTAAAGGGCGAGATAACAAAGGCAGGAGGTGGTGCGGATGTTTGATTGGATCGGCGACGCCATTGACTGGATAGGCGACGGAATATCAAGCCTTTGGGACAATACAATAGGTTCTGCGGTAGACGCAATTACCGACGAGATATGGAATATTATGTTTGAGTGGCTTTTCAACCTCATTTACGGCGCAGTAGCCGATCTTTTTGAATTTATCAATGCAAGCACAAGCAGTATTTTCGCTCTGTCGTGGGTGCAGTCGTTCATAGCATTGTTCCACAGTCTCGCATGGATGCTGTTTGTCTGCGGACTTATCGTAGCGGTATTTGACACGGCGATAGCCTATGAATCTGGTCAGGCGAACATCAAAAACACTTGTCTGAACGTGCTGAAAGGCTTTATGGCGGCAAGTTTGGTTACTGTTGTTCCGCAAAGACTTTACTCGTTTTGCGTTAATTTGCAGGGTACATTTTCAAGCGATTTGCTTGGAAATTTCATATCGGGAACAACAACGACAGTAGCTGATTCGGGGCTGACCGTGATTATGGCACTGGCGATGGACGTAAGTCTGTTCAGCCTGTTTTTTATCATACTTTTCGGCTATTGTACAGTGAAAGTTGTGTTTTCAAACATCAAGCGTGGCGGCATCATGCTGTGTCAGATTGCTGTGGGAAGTCTGTATCTTTTTGGCATTCCGAGAGGTTACACGGACGGTTTTTACAGCTGGTGCAAACAAGTTATTGCCACCTGTCTGACGGCGTTTTTGCAGACAACTATCCTCTATCTCGGACTGCTGACCTACACTCAGCACGCTCTGCTTGCGGTGGGAATTTGCTTGTCGGCAACGGAAGTTCCGAGGATTGCGCAGATGTATGGGTTGGACACTTCCGTAAGAGTCAATATGATGTCTGTCAGCCATACGGTCAGCATGGGAGCTAAGGCTGTTAATATGATTAAGACAAAAGCATAAGGAGTTGATACAAAAAATGAAAACCTACATCTACCCCGAAAACTTAAGGGCTACGGTAAAGCTGTGGTTCTGGAATGTCCGTGATTTTATCATAATCTGCGGCGGAATAATTCTGTCGGTAATTGTGCTTGTGAATCTGTGGAACGTCCTGCCTTTTGCGGCGACCGCCTGCTTTGCGTTTCTCTCGCTTCGAGTTGACGAAACGGCGATTATGGACTATATTTTTAATGCTGCGAAGTTCTTTCTGACATCGCAGCAATTGTATTTTTGGAGGGAAAATTAAATGACAAAGAACAAAAACAGCGTTCAGGGTCTTATCGGCTTTGAACGTTTTTCACGTTTCGGAGTGAAAACCGACAAGGCCGAAATAGCATTTTTCAGCGTAGAACCCACCAATATTTCAGTGCTTTCAGCGGCTAATATTGACGTGAAGATACATCATCTGATGATGCTGTTAAGCACGATACCGGACTTTGAAATTCTTGCTTTGGACTCTTGCGAGTGTTTTGATACAAACAAGATGTACGTCAAAAAGCGTTTGCAGACCGAGCAGAACGAGGCGGTCAGAAAACTGCTGCAGGCGGACTATGATTTTCTTGACGAGATTCAGGTAGAGATGTCCTCGGCAAGACAGTTTATGTTTGCGGTACGGTTCAGGCGTGAAAAGGACGAGCAGATATTCAGCACGCTTAATCGTGTTGACAAAGCAATCTCAGAACACGGCTTTACGGCTCGTAGAATGAGTAAGTCTGACATAAAGCGTATGCTTGCACTTTACTTCGGAACGAGCATATCGGGCGAGGGAATCCCTGATATTGAGGGAGAAGCGGAATTTAATTTGGAGGAATTGCATGAGAATTAATTTACGAAAGAAAAAAAATCTGACGGACGAACAGCTTGAAATTATCAGCACAAAGGATTTCTTTGACCGCACTGTTCCGGGCGTGATACGTTTCTACACTGACCACTATATCTGCGGAAACTTCTACAAGTCCTGCTGGGCGGTTACGGAATATCCGACTTCAACGGAAGAAACGGCTATCCTTGCTCACCTTGCCGACAGAAACGGCGTAACGCTGTCTCTTATACACATCTCCGAGCCCACGAGACAAGAGGCAATCTCGTA
>ERZ1026970.353-NODE-353-length-16201-cov-5.702465_pt1 | contig 16201 bp, 18 predicted proteins | sample MGYA00519563_ERZ1026970 | MGnify/ENA primary metagenome ERZ1026970 (study PRJEB26926, sample SAMN06164665) | human gut metagenome | biome: ENVO:00009003; feature: ENVO:2100002; material: ENVO:00002003 | host: Homo sapiens | place: USA | collected 2012 ... | reverse complement strand
GGGAAGTTCGGCGGAATGGCGGCACTGGCCGCATCGGGATTCGGACTGACGAATCTGATAAAAGGAGCCGTTGAGGCAGGAAACAGAACATATGAACTCGCGCAGCGGCTGCAGATAACAAATGCTGAAGCTGCAAAATTCTCAAGAATACTCAAGCTAACTGGCGGTGACAGCGAACTTGCAGGGAAAGCGTTTATGCGCCTCGACTCAACAATCAAAGGCAGCGGAGAGGCGGCAGAAAAAACAAGAGCCGTCTTGAGTGCCGTAGGTGTTACTCTGACAGATCAGAATGGTAAACTGTTGCCGCTTAACGACCAGCTTGCGCAATTGGCGGCAGGTTATCAAAAAGCGTCACAGGCGGGATATGCACAGGAATTCATCATGAACACACTGGGCGCCCGCGGCCTGACGCTTGTTAAAACACTGCAAAATTACAATGAAGCATCAGAAAATGCGGCAAAGATAAAAGGATTAGGGCTTGACGCAAAGCAGATGCATGAAATAAGCGTAGAGCTTGATGTAGTGCAGGCACAGCTCGGACAGCTCGCTATCGCGGGCGGGGCTATACTTGCGCCGGTAGCGAAAGAAGTATTGCCGCCGATTTTAGAGGGCTTGTCATCAACTGCTAAATATATAGCGGAAAACAAAGAAAATCTACTGTCGCTGACTAAGACACTGGTAGCTTTTACGGTAGCGTATAAGACACTGCAGGCATTGCAAAAAGCAAGATCAGCGATGGGATCGCTTGCGTCAATTGGAACTGGAGATGTTTCAGAAGATGCGCTAACTGTACAGCAGGAAAAAAGCATTGCACGCCGGATAAAAAATATTGAAAAAGCGGCAATAGCAGAAGAAAAAGCATATTTGAAGACACTTAGTACAGCGCAGATGACAGACGCTGAAAAGGAAGCAAGCTACTCAAAATACTGTGTCATGCGGGAAGCTAAAGCTGCCGAAACCGCAAGGGTGGAAGCCGCCCGCATGACAGCGGCATATCAAGAAATCAATATGCAGGCAAGGCAGTCAGCAGCGGTACAGGCGAGCGCGGCAAATACGGCAGCCGGTGCGCATAAAACCGCGGCAGGGAAGATGGTTGCGGCTAATACGGCGGCCAGTGCATCGAGCAACATGTTGGCGGCGGAACAGACCGCGGTTACCGTTGCTACACAACAGACAGGAAAAGCCGCCGTGGATACTGGTATCAGAATGAACACAGCAGCGAGGGGGTCAATCGGTCCGTTGCGTCAGGCGGCAAGTGCAGTATGGGCACTGGCCGGAGGATGGCTGGGTGTAGCTGCGGCTATTGTAGCCGCAACGTATAAGCTGTATGAATTCCATCAGGAAGAGAAGAGAGAGGCAGAAAACGCACAGTATGTAAACGTAAACGGTAAAGATTACTACTACAGCGAAAAAGACAACACGATGATCCGTGTCAAAGAAAATGGGACACGGATGAATGTTTATAGTCAGGAGGAAAATGACGAAGCCAAAGCGGCATGGGATAGGAAGTATGCTGCCGCTAACGAGAACTCTAAAAAACTTCACGAAAAATATGGTGACGGAACCAACATTGATAAAGGGGCTATAAATTCACAAATTGAGGCGTTAAAAGCCGCTTTTGAATCGGGAACATCTGCAACAAAAGATAATACAAAAGCGCTTAAAGAAGCAAAAACGTATCAAGTAGAGGCGCCAATAGGTCAAGAAGTCGTAAATATAGCATCGAGGCATCCCGAGGGGGAACAATGGATGTCACCGCTTGTCGAAGATGCCCGTGTGCAATGCGCCGCTTTTGTTTCCGCATTGTATCAGGAAGCAGGCATACAGGGGTTGAACTCAATTAACGGGAATCAGCTTGTAAATCAGTTCGGTACGGCTTATCACACCGCCGGAACAGGATACGTGCCGCAAGAAGGCGACATGATAGATTGGAAAGACCATGTCGGAATTTATGCGGGAAACGGTGAGTATATAGCAAGAAATTCGACCGGCGGAGTGCATCGCGGCAGCATGTCGGAAGCAAATCAATGGTTCGGTAATCCGCTCGGCTACGGATCGATAGGTGAATACACCGGAGGCAAAACAGTAACACTTACGACTGATGAAATCGGTAAAAAAGCCAATGAAGCGCTGAGACGGTTAAATCAGGCTAAAGAAGAGGCAATCCGGTTGTTTTCGACGATGCAGGAAGCTATAGACAGCGAAACCGAAGGTGCCTACATGTCAGGTATGAACAAACTGGCCGAAGATATCCGACAGAAGCAGGAGGAGATTAACAAGCTATCTAATGCTGGTATCCCGAAAGACGCGGTTGAACAACTGCAAAAACAGCTCAGCACATACGGAACGGTTATGAAGCAGAAACTGACCGATACGTGGACGGAAAGCTGGAACAAAATCAAGACCGAAACAAAGCAGATAGGTGCGGAGCTCATTGGAGACTTTAAAGCACTTGCCGATGCTGAGTATGAGGCTACAGTTAATGCGCTCAACAAAGAAAGAACGGAACGTTTAAAAGAAGTCTCTAAAAACAAAGAAGATAAAGAAGCGATGGTGGCTGTCGAAGAATGGTACACTGCTAAGACCGCTGAAGCTGCAAAGAAACGTACAGAGGCATATAGAGAGTCGTTTGAAAAACAGGCAAAATACGCAATAGATAACCATCGTTCAGATCTGCTTAGGGCATTAACGAGCAGCCGTGACGGGCAAGACTATATGAACTGGAAAGGACAGACAGAAGCCCTTGAAACGTATCTGAGTATATGGAAGACGGGGCATGAGTCAATGCAGTCGCAGATTGCAGAACTTGCGGAGAGCTCAACCGATAAATTCCAGGAGTTTTTCCAAAGCATTTTGACAGGATCCGAAACACTCGGAGACTCGCTGTATAATCTCATCACAGGAATCGGAGAAACAATATTACAGCAGATTACGCAACAGTGGGCAGGACAGTTGACAGAATCTATATTTGGTGGCAGCCTGCTCGGTGGAGGAAATAATAACAACAGTAACGGCGGAACATATGACAATGGTATGAATACAATGTTTGATGCGTTCAAAAACAACCTAAGCGCGTCTAATGTAGCACTGGGACTTTTCTCTGGCAGCACACAAAAAGGCGGAATGGTCATGGGCGCATATAATGTCATCCAAAACGCCATTAACACGGGCACGAAACCGACAGAAGTCGGAGCAACCGTTACCGCTACAGGTGCTTTGGCAGCATTTACTACAGCAGTCGGTGCGGCTACTGTAGCACTGCAGCTTATGTCTGCAAAGTCAGGGTTCGGATTTGGCATGTTCGGATTTGCGACCGGCGGACCTATTAGCGGTCCGGGGACGGCTACATCAGATAGTATTCCGGCTTGGTTGTCTAATGGTGAGTACGTTCTCAATGCTGACGCTGTCAGAAAAGTGGGATTGCCGCTGCTTAACGCAATTAATTCGGGGCGCATGCCGCGTTTTGCAAAAGGCGGGGCGGTAAAGACTGCAGACATCCGGAATGCGGAATCAACAACGATCACGAAAGGCGGAAACAGATCAGTACATTTAGACATCAATACTCTTGATGCCGCATCGTTTGCTGATTTCTTGCGTAACGGCGCTGTAGACGAAATTCGGAAAGCATTTTTTGAAGAAGATTTGAATTTTGCAGGAAGTAGCGGGGTGTTCTGATGACACTTAGGAAATTCCCGGAAGATCTTAACGGATTAGCCTGGGAAAGTATAAAATCAATGGACTGGAATACAAAAGTACAAAAATCGGGAAGCGGTAAAGTACGTACACTCACGACACAGCTATTGCCGAACTGGACGATAGAAACGAAATTCCAGATATTGACCGATGAACAATATAGAAAGCTGTTGGGATTTGTAGCGCTGTTAAAAGGCGCACATATCCCTTTTTTATGGCTTGATCCGGAAGACTACGAGGAAAAAGGAATACAGCTGCCGCTTATTACGGCAGGAACTTATCAAGCCGTCCTGAAAATGGGCGACTATGTAGAACCTGTCGAGTATATCGAAAAAGTGACGGTATATGTAAACGGCGTGAAACAAGAAAGCAATGCTTATACCGTTATCGATGGGCTGGTGAAGTTTAAAACAGCGCCGGCAAGCACCGCAAAAATCACCGCAGATTACATATATTACTGGAAAGTTATGCTTGCTGATGACGGCATAGAAACAGAGAATATTTTTATTGATTTTAACAAGTCAAAGACATTTAAAATGGTGACTGTACGATGAAAACAGTGAATGAATCGTTAAAAACATACTTAGAAACGGAAAAGAACATAACGTCGTGCGACTTGTATGAGCTTGTTTTGTTTAACGATAATAAGTACTACTACGCCGATACCGATATAGACATATCGTTTAACGGGCATACGTACTTACATAACGCGCTGTTGATTAAGCGGCAGCAAGTCAAAATACACGATCGTGTGGTAGTCGATACAATGACCGTTACCGTCCAGGCGGATATCAATGACAAACTGGAAGGATTGCCGTTCTTACAAGCGGCGCACAATGGAGCGCTTGACAGAGCTAAACTGTATCTCCGCCGCTGTTTCTTTCGTGATCAGTCCGTTGTGGGGGCGATTGACCTATTCGGTGGGAATGTAGAAGTCAAATCAGCAGGCGGTATCAAGATTGAGTTATCTGTGAAAGCCGAAACGCAGGGGCTCAACATGGAATTTCCTGTCCGCAGGTACTATCCACAAGGAAGCTATACGACGAATGAAGACGGTGTTATTTACAGTAAAGAAACCGACGCCGCTACGCTGATTGCGCCGTTCGTACCGCGAAGAGAGGTACTCATATGACAGACGGCGAGAAAATAGCAAAAGCTGCTGCGGCATGGTTAGGCACGCCGCACATCAACGGCGCGAAAGTAAAAGGCCAAGGAGTAGACTGCGGCATGCTCCTGGTGGGCTGCGTAGAAGATGCGGGACTGCTGAAAAAAGACAGTATCCCGATCGAACCGTACAGCAATGAATGGCACTTGCACCACAGCGAAGAATGGTTTCTGTCATACGTGCAAAAATATTGCGATGAAGTAGAGACCATGCAGCCCGGGGATTTTCTGCTGTATCAATTCGGACGGTGCATTTCTCACGGGGCGGTCTATGTCGGCAAAAGACGTATTATTCACGCTTATATAGACCGCGGCGTGATCATGACAGACCTTTCCGACGTGATGTTTTTTGACGCGAGGGGCCGGAGCCGCCTGCGTGGTATATACCGATTTAACAAAAAGAAGGTGAAAAGATGAGCTTTTTTCGTGGACGCACAACGACAACGCGAGCGAATAAGATAAGTGAATTTACAGTCAACACCGCAGAATACGGCGCCGTCGTACCGGAAATCATTGGTACAGTGCGCACCGCGGGCAACGTAATCTACTATGACGATTTCACTGCTCATGAACACCGCGAAACACACAAAGCGGGAAAAGGCGGCAAGTCTAAGCAAGTCAGCATTACCTACACCTACACGGTAGCGGTCATTTTAGGACTTTGCGAAGGTCCAATTGCGGGAATTGGTAAAGTATGGGTCGGTAAGAATGTACACAATTACCCAGCAGATGACATTCAGCTAACGTTATTTGATGGGAAAGAAAATCAGCAGCCCTGGGCATACACGCAAGGCAAGCACCCGGACAAGGCGCTTCCATATCCCGGATTGGCCTATATGGCGGGCGTTATCGATCTGGGTGATTCGGGGTCTATGCCATCGTATAACTTTGAAGTCAAAGGCAGGCTATTAGAGACTGGAGACGGCGTTGATGTCAATCCTGCCGACTACATCAGATACGTACTTGATAAAATCGGTAAAAAAGACATGCAGATTATCGGGTTGGAAAACTACCGAAAATACTGCAAAGAAGCCGACATTTTAATTTCCTCACCGCCTGATGAGAACGCGAAAGCCGCTCGGGAAGTCGTGAATGAAATCGCAAAATTGACCAATGCGTATGTGTTTTGGAGCAATGACAAGCTAAAAATTGTACCGCTGGCGGATAGACCCGTCGGGAACTGGGTGCCAGATAAAACAGGCATTACAGACCTGACGGCGGATGATTTCCTGCCGCAGTCCGGCGGAGCTCTTGTAACGTACAAGAGAAAAGACAGCTCCGCGATATATAATCAATTCCCTGTTGAGTTTATCAACCGCGCGAACGGCTACGAAAAAGAATCCGTCAGCTACGAATTTACCGAAGATATCAAGAACTACGGCGTAAGAGCCGCAAGCGTAACGAACGCTCATTATATTTACACAAAAGAGCGGGCGGTTAAAATTGCTGAACAGTTGGCAAGAAACAATAAGTACGAGAGAACGCAATACACATTTAAACTCGACTGGAGCCTGTGCCGGCTGGAAGTCGGTGACTTGGTAAGATTGACCGATGAAAATTCAGGGATCTTTGAGCAGGTCGCAGTTATTAATGGCATCACAGAAGGTACCGATAGATGCCTGACCGTAACCGCGATATCAAGAGCGCCGGGAGACTACCCCGCGGCAAAATACAACGTACATGCTAACGATAGGCCTTACATTGACTACAACAAGACAGCACCAGATACTGTTCCGGTTATTTTCCAGCCGCCTGCGGATCTCACATCTGACGGACTGGAGCTGTGGATTGCAGCAAAAGGAAAAGCCGACGGCTGGGGCGGATGTACAGTGTACGTCTCTGACGACAACACAAACTACAGGACAGCCGGGCAAATTGCAGGCTCCGCGCGGTGCGGTAAATTAACACAGCCGCTGTCGCCGATGCCGAATCATCCATCGGGTAATCAAGTATTTGTAACGTGTAATGATCAGCTGCTTAGCGGTACGCCGCAGGACGCGCAGCGCAAGAACACTCTGTGCTGGATAGACGGCGAGTGTATGAGTTACACCAACGCCATGTTGCAGTCGAACGGAGCATGGCTGCTATCGGGATTGTACCGCGGGCAGTGCAATACAACAATAAGGATGCATGCTAAAGATACAGACTTTGTCCGATTAGATAACTCGATATTCAAAGTACCGTTCGCGAAAGATGACATCGGCAAGAAGATCTACCTCAAATTCTGCTCATATAACATCTTCGGGGCTGGTCAGCAGGATCTGTCCGAAGTTAGAGCATATGAATATACATTAGCTCCGTACTACATCCCGCCGGTTACGAATTTAACCGCATATAACCGTTACAGACAGCTTGCCGATGGTGTATCTCGCTATGACATCGTGGTAAACTGGACGCCGCCCGAACTGCAGTCTTATCTGCAGGGCGATGTCTGGTACAAAACAAGCAACGGGCAGGCAAAAGATTTGGTCATTAAAGAGGGTACCAAAGGCTCTGAACTTGGATTCGATGGCGAGTGGACATTCGGCGGAAGCGGAAAAGACCAGGTCGTTATACCGCAGGCCATCGTCGGCGACACCTACCTGATCGCGGTATGTACGAAAGACGAATGGGGCGAAAGTACAAGTCCGGACACATCTCCGCAGATGAAGATCCTTGTTGCACTTAAAACGGAAATTCCGAACACGCCCGACGGATTCGGAATAGACTTCGGGTCTGTCTGTACTGCCAGCTGGAAAGAAGTCACAAATACTGACGTTGCGTTTTACGAGATCCGGACAGATGACAGTGCTGGCGCTGAAACGGCAGGACTGTTAGCGCGGACGAATAACCTGTCTGCTATCCTGCCGCTGACAGAACGAAGCGGGAAACTGTATCTATACGCAAAATCGGCAATCGGCAAATACTCCGCCCCGGCGATACTGCAGTATAACAAGCCGGTACCTAAGAAGCCGAATCCGCCCGTACTTACAAGTACAATCGGCGGTTTCGGACTGACAGCAGAAGCAATCCCGAAAGATTGCGCTGGGATGAACATTTACATTAGCGGTACGGACGGGCAGAAAACAATCAAGACCGAAAACAACAGCTACAGCTATACCTGTGGTGCAGGAATCTATGATGTATCCATTGCGTACTATGACTTGTTCGGAGAGGGCGAGAAATCCGGAGAAAGCCGCGTAGTTGTTAAAGTCTCAATCTCTAAAGAAATGCTTGAGGATGAGGCGGTTAGTCTTGCGAAAGTAGACGCGTTAGTTAAGCAAAAGCTCAACGACGGCGCAATCGCAAAACAAGATGTTACAACGATCGTCTCAAACCTCGGCAATCTTATGCTTGCAAAAGCAAATTACAGCGCCATTGCACAGATGACAGACGCCATCAATTTAAGGGTGCAAAAAGGCGATGTCATTAATCAGATCAACTTGTCACCGACGACAACGACGATAAATGGAAAGTATTTACATGTTACCGGACAGACCGTTTTTGACAATAACGTTATTGTATCAAGAATGCTTGCGGCAAAAGCCGTAACAGCGGATAAGTTGGCAGTTACATCGTTATCCGCAATAACAGCAAGAATCGGTAGGCTGGAGACGGCGACAAGTGGAGCACGTACGGTAATTCAGGACAACCTGATTGAAATTTTTGATGAGAACAATTTCCGTGTTATAGCGTTAGGGGTGAACATCTGATGGCTATTGGATTAAAAATTTATCATCCGCAAAAAGGATTGATACTTGATATCACAGATTCACTGACCCGCATTCTCGGCAGTTTTACAGCCGACACACCGACAGGAAGCCGAACTATCGATATTCGAGGTAACGACCGGCTATTTGTGTTTTTCGTTCCGGAAACTACGGAATATACAACACCGCTGCAAATTACGACATCGGGCAATCAAATTAGATGGGTATACCGCGGTGACTTCGACGGAAACAGAAAGCAGAGGATCTACTATGGCACTTATTAATTTTTTAGAAATTTACAATGCTGACAGGCACCTTATTATTAACAATAAGTATAAAAACTTAAGGTTATTAAGAGTAGATAAACTGCCTGCGCCGTCACAAATAGCCGAGGGCGGTAGTAATTGGAAATGGTTCGAATACGAAATTGCTTTTAATATGCAGTACATTCCGGCGATCTATTGTAGTAACCCTCAATACTACGTTACCGCCGAAGCAAACGGCGGGAAAATGACGTTGCGAGTACACGCTCCCGTATCGGTGTCGATGATACAGACACAGGTACATGAATCGATTACTTTATATATTTTCACGCAAGAGTCCGATCCGAATACATTAGGAGCAGGACTGTTTATATGGGACCCCGATACGAAGAAATTAGTATTTAATAGTAAAACGCCGTACTTGAGAGTTGTAGGTAGTCATATCAAATCCGAAATATCAAGTAATGATTCAGCAGGGCTTGCCGCGGTCATGCCGGAGACTTCCTTTCCGTGCGGTAAAGTGGCGGCAATTATGTTTTCGATGCACGAATTTCAAAGAAGCACACCACAAGCAGTAGTTCATAGCTCGCTAAAGCTAAATTGGGTCAATTCAAATAGAATTAAATCACAATGGCTTGCGGATAGTGCGATTGTCAATCCTGGCGGCGATATACACATACCGGGCGGTGTTTTAAGAGCTACATGCATTTTATTCGTAAATGTAACAAATTATTAAAAAGGAGCAGAACAATGAAAAGAAATTACAGTGTCAACGGTAAAGTGTCATATCCGCAGAACGACGGAGTTTTAACGACATTCAGCTTTCACAACCCAGAGACTGGAGAAATGCTGACGATACAGACAAATTCTCCAGAAGAGACCGACGAGCTTAACTACGGAGACACGGTCACGCTGGAGATTAAAAAAGCCGAGGTATCCAAATGAGACCACAGACATTTCAGCACCCGGAAATAAGAGATGAGAATGACAACATCATACAGCCCGGGGCGTTTGGCAAAAACACGCCGTTTTGCACGAAGGGGAATGACGGCATTTTAGACTATATTGCGAATGATCTGGAATATCTATATGAAAACGGGGGCAGCGGCGGTAGCGGAGCAGGTCCGAAAGGTGACCCAGGTCCTAAGGGCGACCCCGGACCAAAGGGTGACCCAGGTCCTAAGGGTGCCGACGGGAAGAACGGACAAGACGGGGCAGCGGCAACGATAAAAGTCGGAGAAGTGACGACAGGTACCTCCGCTTCGGTGACAAATTCCGGCAATAGTACAAATGCTGTATTTGATTTTGTCATTCCGGTTTCCGGCGGCGGACAGGGTATTCAAGGCCCCAAAGGAGATCCCGGGCCTAAAGGAGACCCCGGACCGAAAGGAACAGACGGAAAAGACGGAGTCGCTGCAACAATCAAAATCGGAACGGTAACAACAGTGGTACCAGGCACAAATGCTAAGATCACAAATACCGGAACGGCCAACGCAGCAGTGTTTAATTTTTCAATTCCGAAAGGCGAGAAAGGGGAAAAAGGAAATACGGGGATACAGGGTCCGCCGGGACCTGCCGCAGATCTATCGCAGTATGTGAAGAAGACAGAAATTTTTGATGGAAATATGATTAAATTGCCGAATGGCGCAAAGATAGGAGTGGAATGATGGATAAATTTAAAATTATCAGGCCAAACGGGGAAGAAGAACTTGCAGAATTAACGACGGATAAATCTAAAGTCGGAGACAATTACTTAAAAATTAACATTGACGGTGTGCCGCATTACGCAAAAGTCGGAGATGTTGTTGACACGCACATGTACACATTTAGCGGCGTTGACGGTAAAAAATATTATGTGCAGAAGGAAATTGCAGCAGAAGCGCTTGCAGGCAGCGTTGAAGTTAAAGGAAATTCAGAATTTATTGTACCGGAAAGAGTTACAGTCATTGAAATAACAGCCGGTTCCGAAATGAAACCCGAAATGAAATATGTCAAAGTAACGCCCGGATCAACTCTTAGTATTGAGTTTTTTCATATGCATCCGTGGGATTACGGGTGGTTTATAGAAAGTGAAAGCGATAAAGTTTATGGAACACAGTTTTTAATGACAGATAGTATTACAATCAGATGGTCGAGTGAGATAAACGAGCATGAAACGGAAGCGGATTTAACAACATAGCAGGAGACCGAAAATGACATTCTTTCAAAATCTCAAAAGAAAAATAAAAAAGTACGGCAAACCACCGTATCTGTGGGGCGGATTTGTTACATGCGTTTTTGTCTTAGACTTGATAGACTTTGCCGAATACTTCTGCCGAACTTCTCTCAATCTCTTAGACAAATGGGAATCAAAGACAGTCGTAAGCGTTGTGCTGATGTACATCTTGTCATTTATTAACAGTGCATACGGGGTTGTGCTCAACGCTTATTTTTGGCTGATTATCATTGACATTTCTACACGCTGGCTGGCTATCGGTTATCAATATCTTGTAGATAAAGGCATGGATCCCGATTACTTAACAACGAGAGAAAAGCTATACGGTATTATTCTTGCGTTCAGCGCCAAAAGGCTAAAATCGAAAATCATGCTGTGGGGGTTTCTGACAAAATTTATTCTCTTCACAATTCTCATTCTTACAGCTTCGCAGATTGACACGGTTTTATCGGCAATAGAAATACCGTTGTCATGGCCGGTACTCAAATTCATGTTCGGCTATATCTGCTACAACGAGATATTGTCGATTTGTGAGAATTTGAGAGACGCAGGAAATCAGCACATCGACAAGTTGATAACGCTACTTGACAACAATATTTTTGCAAAACTCAAGAAATAACCGCTAATGGCGGTTTTTTAGATGGAGGTATTTATGACAATAGCCGAATTTAAACAAGAGCTCATTGACAAAAGAAGCTATTTTTATCAATTCCCGTGGCCGGCTACTACATACGGACACTGGTCGGCCGGACGGTACTTCACAACGTTTAACGACTATCATTTTAATGTTGACGGAGACGGTGAAATCATCTACACAAGACCGCTCGACGAAGTACCGCGGGCAACTTGGCACAGGAATACAGGCAGTATCGCAATTGCTCTGTGCTGCTGCTATAACGCCCGTCCAGATGACTTGGGAGAATACCCGCCTACGGAGGCACAGATTGAAACGCTGGCGAAGATGTTTGCGGTTATTGCAGATGTTTTCGATAATCCAATTGATAGAGAGCATTTCATGACACACGGTGAAGCGGCTAATGACGACGGCTACGGACTGTACAGCGGAGAGCCTGACTGTCGCTGGGATTTAGAGCAGCTCTGTGATCAGGACGAAATCGGGACCGGCGGAGATATTCTCCGCGGAAAAGCGCAGTGGTATTTAGAAAACGGGGTGTAAAATGTATGAGAAGAAAAAAATTATCACTATTGCTTGCGCTGTCGTTGCTGTTGTCGTCCTGCTCGTATATCTCATATTCAGCGGCACCACAGGCGGCGGAAACGGTGGTGATGCAAAGGACGCAGTACGAGAGGCTCAAAACTATAGCAAGCAATCAGCAGCTGAAATTAAACGAGCTGGAGCTGAAATTAAATCAGCTGGAGAACAACTCGACCGAAGCATCTCAAGAGTTGACCGAGCTGCAGAATCAGCTGATAGAGTGCAGAAAAGAATTGATGAAAACGCAGAAACAATTGCAGAGTGCAGAGATCTCATTAAAGACAGCAGAAGAGAACTTGATGAAGCTGCAGATATCTTTAGACATGTTGACGAAGAAAATCGATGAATTAACACATGATTTGAAAATTGCTAAGCGGCAAAGAAACCTCTGGTCATACATCGCAGGAGCAGTGGCAACAGGCTGGCTGGTAGACAGATTAAGTAATTAACGGGGTGGGAAACCGCCCTCTTTTTTTATTGCGTGAATTAATTTATAGTGGTATTATATAGACGTCAGAGGGAAACCTCTGTGGGTTTAAATAATCTGAAAAAGGAAAAGGGGCAGGGAGAAATCCTTGCTCTTTTTCTGTTGCACTGTATAAAAAATAATTATAACAAAACATCTTGAAAATGTATTGACTAATCAAGTTGAATAAGATATACTATAATCAAGAAAGGACGAGAGGTCCTACAAATTATTTAAACCCACAGGAGGAAAATGAAATGGCTAAATTTTACGACGGGAAAGAACTTGTTGAAATCAGAATGGTAGATAGCAATAGCGGTGTCAATTTTGAAGATGATTTTTTCGAAGTAGGAGGACTGAAATACAATGAAGCTCTTGAAGCTTATATTGTCGACGACATCTATTACCTAATTGATTACGCACAATCTTATGCAGACGGAAGTAATACTGATATAGATTATGAGATTGATGATGCCGGAAATGTAATTCTTCCGGATATTGATGTCTTCGTAAGCGATGCAGAAAAAATATAAATTTAAACAAAACAAGGAGGAGAACAAAATGATTAAAGATCTCGGAAAAATAAAAGGGGTTGAATTGGGAAGCAGACTTCTGACCGACGGGAAAAGGACAATAAGATTTGATAGACACGATCAGGGGTACGAGATGTATGAGTTAAAGAGAAACACGTACTATAGGTGCGGCATAGTAAATGCCGATGAAGAGACAGAAAATGAAGATTTGTGGGCAATGGCCACAGATGAATTATATTAAGAGAGGAGAAAGAAAAATGAAAGTAAGAATGTATAGAAACTATGATAAATTCCCATATGAGAGTGATCATCATGGGAACTTTAACGGAAGAATGATATTCACATTCTTCCGCCCGATTAGCGGGGCATTCGATTGTATACTGGTCGAACTTCCGGAAAAGTACAACCCCTTACCATTGGAAAAGTACGAACACTACAGCGGATGGCAGATGGAGTTAGATCAGGTTGTAAAAAAAGAAGAAGACGGAATGTGCAACACTCGCGGATTAACTATGAGGTTTTTTGATGAGAAAAATTGGAACTATGTAAGCGTTTCGAAAGGATGGCTTGACACTTACGCAAAAGAAGATACGGTACCGGAACTTTGCGGTCGCGAAAACATACCGATTAAATTTATCAGAGTTGAATATTCAACGGTAGAAGAACTCGCTGAAAAATTTAATTGCGAATATATAAAACCGACAGATGAGTTTTATGCCAGCTTCCGAAAAAGAATAAATGAATATATAAGCGCTTATGAAAAATGGAAAGAGGTGAAAGAAGAGGTTAACCGCAGATCAGTTACGACATTCGAAACTCTAAAAGAAAGAGTTGAACTCAAATCAAACTGGCACGAAAAAACATACATCGGAAACCCTGGCGATTACGTATTAAATATAGGAGAGAACCGGTATCTTATACTCGGAGTTATAGCTGCAGAAGACACTTCACCGAGCAGCGATCATATGTTTCTCAATGTACAATCTTTTAATCCAGACGACCGGGAAACTCGTTTACCCGCGATAGGACTTCCGGAAAACACACCTGCGGAGATAATCGACATGATAGAAAAAGAATCTGCACGCCGAGACGAATTAATAAGCAGTCACGGAGAGGAGGATTGGGGCTAATGGCGGAAAATAAAAAAATCAGTGCGAACTGGGGAGGAAAGAGAAAAGGGGCAGGTGCAAAGAAGATTTTACCGACTGGTGCCAGGACACGGTCAATCAGGATGACCGATGAAGAGTACAAAAAAGTCAAAGGATATTTAATAGGACTGCGGAATAAAAAATGAAAGTCGGGGATAAGATTAACTGCTGGACAATAATTAACATTAATCCGCCTCCGGAGCATCGATACCATATTTTATGCCGGTGCGTTTGCGGTAATGAAAAGTGGGTGAGCAGATCCACACTAAGACGGGGTAAGTCAAAATCATGCGGGTGCCGGAAACACCGCAATCGAAAAGAATACAATTTGAAGCCCGGTGATAACGTCGGTTACTGGACGATAATAAGCAACGACGGCGATAAATTCCGCTGTCGTTGTATTTGTGGCACGGAAAGGGTCGTAAAACACAACATATTAAAAAGTGGAAGATCTTTATCTTGTGGCTGCCGTCGCAGCGATCATCAAATCAAAGAACAAAAAGAAGGGCGCGAATTAGGTCAGAAAATCTCTCGCGAAGTACAAAAACACGGGCTATCTGTAGCGTATGCCGGTTTTGGCCGGCGGAAAAATAGAAACTCCAGGACAGGAATAACGGGAGTATCGGTATGGAACGATAAATATAGGGCATATATTATGGTTGACCGGAAGCAAATCAATCTCGGAACATTTAAAAAATTAGAGGACGCAGCAAAAGCAAGAAAAAACGCAGAAGAGCATTATTTTTCAGAGCGGCAGAAAATAGTAGATAAAATAAAAAGAGAGGTAATACAAAAAGAGCGATAATGGTATCGCTCTTTTTAAATTTCGGGAGTATGTACTCTAACTTTTTATTGCGAAAACAGAACATTAGTTCTACAATAAAAATAAGGAGGGATACAATGGAAATCAACAAAATATACTGCGGAGATTGCTTACCAATATTAAAAACATTTGATGATTGTTCAGTGGACGCGGTGATTACAGATCCGCCGTACAGTTCCGGCGGTGCAACAATGGCGGAGCGACAAAAAGATCCAGTAAAAAAATATGAGCAAAGCGGAAATAAAATAATTCATCGACCGACATTCTGGGGTGACACAAAAGATCAGCGAAGTTGGATGCATTGGTGTAATTTATGGATATCCGAATGTCAAAGAATTTTAAAACCGAACGGATACTTCTTGATGTTTACGGACTGGCGGCAGCTTCCTGCAGCAACTGATGTATTACAAATCGGCGAGTTAATATGGCGGGGAATTATTTCATGGGATAAGGGTAATAGCGCGAGGGCACCACACAAGGGATATTTTCGTCACCAATGTGAATATATAGCATGGGGAACAAAAGGGAAATGTCACAAAGCTATTCACGATGGCCCATATCCCGGATGTTATCATTTCCCTGTAAAATTAACAGATAAATTCCATTTAACAGGTAAACCGACACCGCTGATGGAGCAATTAGTAAAAATAGTACCAGATGGAAGCCTGATATTAGACCCATTTGCCGGGAGCGGAACGACACTAGTCGCGGCTAAACATTGTAATAGAAAATACATTGGGATAGAGAAAGATCCCGGCAATATAGAAGTTGCTCACCGTCGTTTATTAGATGCAATATAAAAAAGAAAAGAAATAGTGTCAAGATAATCTATGTCATTTCTTTTCTTGATGTAAACTGCTCCACAAACTGCTCCATCTTTTTAGTTTTATGGTATTTGAGAATAAATGTATATGCTGAAATGCACGGGAAATACCGATTAAAATAAATGGAGCGCCTAGAGGGATTCGAACCCTCGCACCTGGTTCCGGAG
>ERZ1026970.332-NODE-332-length-16925-cov-4.255839_pt1 | contig 16925 bp, 14 predicted proteins | sample MGYA00519563_ERZ1026970 | MGnify/ENA primary metagenome ERZ1026970 (study PRJEB26926, sample SAMN06164665) | human gut metagenome | biome: ENVO:00009003; feature: ENVO:2100002; material: ENVO:00002003 | host: Homo sapiens | place: USA | collected 2012 ... | reverse complement strand
GGTGACCACATTGTGGCACAAAAGACCATCTACGGCGGCAGCTACAACCTGCTGGAGCACACCCTGACCCAGTTCGGCGTCACCACCACCTTTGTGGACGCTCACGATCTGGAAGAGGTCGAGAACGCTATCCAGCCCAACACCAAGGCTGTCTACCTCGAGACTCTGGGCAACCCCAACAGTGATATTCCTGATATTGATGCCATCGCAGCCATCGCTCACAAGCATGGCCTGCCGCTGGTCATTGATAATACCTTCGGCACCCCGTACCTGATCCGTCCCATCGAGCATGGCGCTGACATCGTCGTCCACTCCGCTACCAAGTTCATCGGCGGCCACGGCACCACGCTGGGCGGCATCATCGTGGACAGCGGCAAGTTCGACTGGAAGGCCAGCGGCAAGTTCGGCAACATCGCTGATCCCAACCCCAGCTACCACGGCGTCTCCTTTGCCGATGCAGCAGGCCCCGCAGCTTTTGTTACCTACATCCGTGCGATCCTGCTGCGTGATACCGGTGCCACCATTTCTCCGTTCAACGCCTTCCTGCTGCTGCAGGGCACCGAGACCCTGAGCCTGCGCATCGAGCGCCATGTGGAGAACACCAAGAAGGTGGTCGAGTTTCTGGCAAACCACCCGCAGGTGGAGAAGGTCAACCACCCCTCCCTGCCGGATCACCCGGATCACGCCCTGTACGAGAAGTACTTCCCCAACGGCGGTGCTTCCATCTTTACCTTCAACATCAAGGGCGGCCGCGAGGAAGCCTTTACCTTCATCGACAACCTGAAGATCTTCTCTCTGCTGGCCAACGTGGCGGACGTGAAGAGCCTTGTTATCCACCCGGCCTCCACCACCCACAGCCAGTTGACCGATGCCGAGCTGGCCGAGCAGCAGATCTACCAGAACACCATCCGCCTGTCCATCGGCACCGAGCACATCGACGACATCATCGCCGACCTCGAGGCTGGCTTCGCAGCCGTCCGCGGCGAGTAATTCTCCGGCACTTCCGTCCCCAGGAAGCATAAAAACGCTATTCTCTCCTCCATTCTCCTGAATTGCATAATAGAAGCAGCCAGCCGCCCTGTTACCTTGCAGGGCGGCTGGTTTGCTGTTTGCGGAATGACCGTCTGGCTCAGTGCTCTGCCGCCTCAAAGACGCTGGTCTGCTCTACGCTGGTGGCCTCCATCAGGCCGTCGTGGTAGAGCTGGCTGAGGATGTAGGCCGTGGTGTCGTCCAGTTCCTGCTGTACCAGCTCATCGCAGAAAACGCCGTCCAGCTCCCTGGCCGTCATGGGCTTGAGGGTGCCGGGGTTCAGCAGGGGAGCGGGTTTGTTTTTCATATCGGCCCGCACATTGTACCATGCGGTGGGCAGCTCCGATTCTTCCAGATAAAAGCGGAAAAAGCGAAGTCGTACTACTGCCTGAAACCTGTGCGAGAGGGATGAACACCAGCCGCCCCGGGGGGCTGTACACCACTCCGGGAGCGCAGCTGTAGAACAGAAAGAGGGCCGCCGCGGCTGCTGCCAGAAGGAGCAGAAGCCCCCGATGATGGAATGATAGAACACGCTGCCCGGGCCGCTGACGCCGCATACAAGCCCCCTCCCTTTCTCGTTTGGCCCATCCTATGCCCGCTGGAGCGGCGGTGTGCGATTGTGCCGGGACGAAGAGTGTGGTACACTATAGCCATCGAGATTTTTTGTGATACGGAGAAACTTTATGCTGACCATTACACTGCTGGGTACAGCGGCCACCATGCCCCTGCCCGACCGCGCCCTCACGGCGGCGGTGGCCGAATGCGGAGGACACAGCCTCCTGTTCGACTGCGGCGAGGGGACCCAGACTGCCGCCCGCCGGGCCGGAGTCAACCTGATGAAGATGGACGCCGTCTGCCTGACCCATTACCACGGCGACCACATCTTCGGCCTGCCGGGGCTGCTGCAGACGCTGGGCTGTCAGGGCCGCACCCGCCCGCTGGCGCTGTACGGGCCGAAGGGGCTCGGCGAAGTCTGGGCGGCACTGCGGGTGCTGACGGGGCCTCTGCCGTACCCGGTTTATGCTGAGGTGCTGGACGCCCCGGCGGCGCTCTGCGAAAAATTCGGTGGCTGGCCCCAGAGCGCGAAACTCACGCCGGTGCCGACCCGCCACCGTGTCGTCAGTCAGGGTTACCGACTCGATCTGCCCCGGGCCGGACGGTTCTCACCCGAACAGGCGCGGGCGTTGGGCGTACCGGTAAAGCAGTGGAAGACGCTCCAGCACGGCGAGAGTATCACGCTGGACGGTGGACGTGTCATCCAGCCGGAAGCCGTCCTCGGCCCGGCCCGGCAGGGGCTGAGCTTTGTCTTCTCGGGCGACACCGCCCCCTGTCCGGCATTGGAAAAGGCCGCAACGGGTGCTGACCTTCTGCTCTGCGATTCCACCTATGCTCTGCCGGAGCAGGCCGCGCAGGCCAAACAGTACGGCCACAGCACCTTCGGGCAGAGCGCAGCCCTCGCCGCCAAAGCGGGCGCGAAGCGGCTCTGGCTCGTCCACTATTCGCCCATGATCACCGACCCGGAAGAAGAGCTGACCCAGGCGCAGAGCCTCTTCCCGGCGGCAGAGTGCGGCTATGACGGCAAGAGCATCACCCTGCAATATGAGGAGGCCGAAGAATGAACATCGTCCTGGAACCCGGCGCCTCCGCCCTGCTGGACGCGCTGCACCGGGCAGGTTTTGCGGCCTACGCCGTGGGCGGCTGTGTCCGGGACAGTCTGCTGGGCCTTGCGCCCCACGACTGGGACCTCTGCACCGCTGCCCGCCCGGAGCAGGTGATGGAGCTGTTCGGAGAAAAGCAGTGCATCCCCACCGGCTTACAGCATGGTACCGTGACTGTGAAGCGGGACGGCAGGCTCTATGAGATCACCACCTTCCGCACCGAGGGCAGTTATTCCGATGGCCGCCACCCCGACAGCGTGGCCTTTGTACCCGACGTCCGGGAGGACCTGGCCCGGCGGGACTTCACCATCAACGCCATGGCCTACAGCGCCGAAGAGGGCTTGTGCGACCCCTTTGGCGGGCAGGAAGATCTGGCCCGGGGCGTGGTGCGGGCCGTCGGTGAGCCGCTGCGCCGCTTTGAAGAAGACGCTTTGCGCATCCTGCGTCTCTACCGCTTTGCGGCCCGGTTCGGCTTTGTTATCGACGAGGCCACCGAAGCGGCGGCGAAGCAGTTGGCCGCCCACCTCGACTGCGTGTCGGTGGAGCGCATCGAAGAAGAGCTGAACAAGCTCCTGTCTGCCCCGAAGCCGGGGGCGTATCTGGAGCCGGAAGTGCTGGCCTTCGTCCTGCCGGAACTGCCGCTCGACGATCTGTCGGAAGCCCGTGAGATCATAGATGCCCTTCCGGCAGGAGCAGAGGAAGTGACCACCCGTTGGGCGGCGCTGCTTCTGCCGCTGGGGGAGGATGGAACACGAAAGGCGTTGAAACGCTTGAAATGCTCCAATGCTGTGATAGATGGAGTATCAACACTTGTGAAGGAGAAAGCTCCCCGCACTCCTACGCTGTCGCTTCAAGCCAAACGACTTCTTGGCAAATACGACCTCCACATCGTGCAGCAGTTGACTGCCCTTTGGAGCGCTCTTCAACCGGAAAGAAAAGATGAATTTACCGCCCTGCAAAAAGAGGCCGAGACGCTGACCGCCCAAAGCGCCTGCTGCCGCGTCTCCCAGCTGGCCGTGAATGGCCGCGATCTGATGGCGGCGGGTGTCGCGCCCGGGCCGGGCCTGCGCCGCGCACTGGAAGCGCTGCTGGAAGAGGTCATCACCGGGCGGCTGCCCAACGAAAAAGCGGAACTTCTGGCCTTTGCGACCAAATTTTCTGCGTCTTGACAAGAGAAAGAAGCTGCGGTAGTATTATACTACTGCTTTAGTGTGTTATTGAATGAGGAACGATATGACAGAAGCACAGAACACGAAGCGCCCCGGGGCACTCATCGCCATGAGCGGCGGTGTGGACAGCTCGGTGGCGGCATGGCTGATGCAGCAGGCGGGGTACGACTGCACCGGCATCACCATGCGGCTCACCCGTAACGAAACGCTGGGACAGTCCGGCTTTCACACCTGCTGCTCGGAAAAGGACATCGAGGACGCGGCAGAGGTGGCGTATGCCATGGATATCCCGTACGAGGTGCTGGATTTCACGGCCGACTTCCGGGAGCAGATCATTGAAAAATTCGTCCGCGTGTATGAGGCGGGCGGCACGCCGAACCCCTGCATCGACTGCAATAAATATATGAAGTTCCGCCACCTGCTGGACTGGGCAGAGGAACACGGCATGGAGTATGTGGTCACCGGCCACTACGCCCGGGTGGAGCAGGACGAGGCCACCGGCCGCTGGCTGCTGAAAAAGGGCTTGGACGAGGGCAAGGATCAGAGTTATGTGCTGTATAACCTTACGCAGGAGCAGCTGGCGCATATCCGTCTGCCGCTGGGTGCGCTGCACAAGACCGAGGTGCGAAAGATCGCGCAGGAGCACAGCTTTATCAACGCCCAGAAGCACGACAGTCAGGATATCTGCTTTGTAGATGATAACTATGGCGAATTTATCGAAGAGACGACTGGAACAAAGATTCCAAAAGGAAACTTTGTAGATCCAGAAGGCAATGTCTTAGGAGAGCATAAAGGGATCATTTACTATACAGTAGGACAGAGAAGAGGTCTTGGATTATCCTTGAAGAAACCAGGATATGTCATCAAAGTAGACAAAGATACGAATGAAGTTGTAGTCGGAGACAAACAGGATCTGTTTGCCAATGTTTTATATGGAAATAAAGTAAACTGTATGTCTGTACCAGAGTTTGAAGATGGTATGAAACTGATGGCGAAGATTCGATACAATAGTCCGGAAGTCCCTTGCAGAGTCTATATGACAGGGGAAGATGAAGTAAGAGTTGTCTTTGATGAACCACAGAGAGCGATCACGCCAGGACAGGCAGTCGTATTCTATGATGGAGACATTGTTGCAGGAGGGGCTACGATCTTTCGTGCAGCAAATGAAAATATGTGAATTTTATTTCATACTTTCTTCTAAAAAAAAGTTATGTTACAATACAATGTGTTGTATATTAAACACATAACAGGAGAAAGAGGTAGTATGCTAAATTTTATCAGAGGATTTTGTATGGCATTAGCTGACAGTGTTCCGGGTGTATCTGGTGGAACGGTTGCGTTCTTACTTGGTTTTTATGACAAGTTTATCATGTCACTTGATTATTTGATGTCAGGAACAAAAGAAGAAAGAATTGAAGCAATTAAGTTTTTAATAAGGATTGGCATTGGATGGGTCGTTGGAATGGGAGCAGCAGTTTCTGTTCTGGCAAGTATTTTTGATGACAGGATTTATGAGATCAGTTCTTTATTCTTAGGACTTATCATTTTTGCAATTCCGATGATCTGCAAAGAAGAGAAAGATTCATTAAAAGGAAAATACCAGAATATCATCTGGGCAGTGATTGGAGTTGTACTTGTTGCAGCAATCACATACTTTAATCCAGTATCTGGAAAAGGAATCAGTGTTAGCGTGGAACATTTAAATATCGCATTGGTTGTTTATATCTTCGCAGTAGCGATGGTAGCAATCTCAGCAATGGTACTTCCAGGAATTTCAGGATCAACAATGCTTCTGATCTTTGGGTTATATGTTCCAGTGATCACAGCACTCAAAGAAGTGATGCATCTTCATTTGTCTTACTTCCCAGTCATAGTGATCTTTGGACTTGGAATCTTGACAGGAATCGCACTCGTGATCAAACTGATCCGCCGTGCATTGGAGAACCATAGAAGTGCGATGATCTATTTTGTTATCGGAATGATGATCGGTTCTTTATATGCGATCGTTATGGGACCAACAACACTGGAGAATACAAAAGCAGCGATGACACTTCATACGTTCCATCCAATATTCTTTATTATCGGTATCGTGATTGTCTTCGGTCTTGAGAAGATCAAAGCGATTGCAGAATAATACGAACAATTAAATGATACAAAAGTATCATGATCATAAAAGAAGTTTTGCAGAAATTTATCTGTGAGACTTCTTTTTTTGATATATTTTGTGAAGAGATGATGATCGTAAATTCATGATAAACATTCACAGTTTTGACATAATCCTATGATAGAATAAAGTCAACAAAATAAGAAGGATGTTTCTTTTTTATAGGAAAGAAATATAAATAAATGGTATGAGAAAATAAGATTAGGAGGAAGATGCAAGGTGAATGAATTAAAGATATTAGTTGTGGATGATGAAAGCAGAATGCGAAAGCTAGTCAAAGACTTTCTGACAAGAGCCGGCTATCAGGTGTTAGAAGCACAGGATGGTGAAGAAGCGGTTGATACCTTTTATTCTACAAAGGGAATCAATCTGTTAGTATTAGATGTTATGATGCCGAAGATGGACGGATGGGAAGTTGTCAAAGAAATCCGTAAAGTATCTAAAGTTCCGATCATCATGCTGACGGCAAAAGATCAGGAACAAGATGAACTTCTTGGATTTGAACTTGGAGTGGATGAATATATTTCCAAACCATTCAGCCCAAAGATCTTGGTTGCCAGAGTGGAAGCCATTTTAAGAAGAACGGTTCAGACAGAAGGTGAACAGATAGAAGCTGGCGGAATTGTCATGGATGTTGGGGGACATCATGTCTCTATTGACGGCAAAAGCATCAATCTGAGTTACAAAGAATTTGAATTATTACAGTATTTTATGTCCAATCAAGGAAGAGCCCTTACAAGGGAAAGTATCTTAAATCAGGTATGGAACTATGATTACTTTGGAGATGCAAGAACGATCGACACCCACGTAAAGAAATTAAGAAATAAACTTGGTGAAAAAGGTTCTTATATTCATACGATCTGGGGAATGGGATACAAATTTGAGGTTGAAGAGAATTGAGAAAGAAATTATTAAAGAACCGTTCAGTCAGAGTCAAGATGACATTGATGCTGATCATCATCATGACGTCGGTGATCTTATTATCAGTACTGATCAATCTTACTATGTTGAAGACATATTATACTGTGAAGGAAAAGAAGACGATCAAAGAATCCTATTACCAGATACAGAAAGTTTTTCAAAAAGATACGGTACGGAAGAATGATGTGGATGAGATCGCGAAGACTTATAATTACAGGGTTTTGATCAGTGATGGATCAGGAACGATCGTTTATAGTTCTGAAGGAGAGAAGAGCTTGATGTATAAAAGCCTTTGGAACATTTTAAATGAAAATCTTGATAAGATCAGTAACCAGATCAAGAAGCAAGGTTATGCAGTTATGACCAATACCAATAAGAGTATGGGAACAAGCATCAATCTAATGGGCTATCTGGATGGTGATTATACAGTGATCATAAGTACACCGATGGAAAGTATCCAGACAAGTGCCAGATTATCCGGACAGTTTACGATGTATGTTGGACTGATCTTGATCATTTGCGGTGCAGTTGCGATGTATTTATACAGCCGCCAGTTTACAAGACCAATTGAAGATATGGCCAAGGCCGCGAATCAGATGTCACATTTAGATTTTGATGTGAAAGTGCCAACAGGATCTGATGATGAATTAGGACGACTTGGAGCCAGTATCAATGAGTTATCATCTAAATTGGAATTCACCATTTCAGAACTGAAAACAGCGAACAATGAACTGCAAAAAGATATCGAGCAGAAAGTTCAGATTGATGAGATGCGAAAGGAATTCTTATCCCATGTATCCCATGAATTAAAGACACCGATCGCACTGATCCAGGGATATTCGGAAGGATTGAAAGACAATATCTTAGATGATGAAGAAAGCAAAGAGTTCTATTGTGACGTTATTGCAGATGAAGCAAAGAAGATGAACCGTATGGTACAGAAACTTCTGACACTGAATCAGATTGAATTCGGAAATAATCAGGTCAATATGGAACGATTTGATATCACAGAAATGATCCGCAATATGGTAGAATCAAGCAAGATCCTTGTGGAAAAGCAAGAAGTCAAGATCATATTTGATGAGCCAGAGACTCATGTGTGGGCAGATGAATTTATGATCGAAGAAGTTGTGAACAACTATCTGAGCAATGCCAGAAATCATGTGACAGATGGTGGGATCATCAAAGTCAGCTATTGTCGTCATGGAAATGACGTAAGGATCAAAGTATTTAATACGGGAGACCATATTCCGCAGGAAGATATTGATAAATTGTGGGTAAAATTCTATAAAGTCGATAAAGCAAGAACAAGAGAATACGGTGGAAGCGGAATCGGATTGTCTATCGTAGAAGCAACGATGAAAGCACATGGCAAAGATTATGGAGTTGCCAATGTAGAAGGTGGTGTAGAATTTTACTTTGATGTGGAATCTGCGGATTCTGAATCTGTACAATGTTAAAAAAGCATTTTCATTGTGTTGTGTATGGAAGTAAAAATGCTACAGACAAAGAAATGAGTTTTGTGGTATGATAGATAAATAGTGTAAGCAAAAAGAAATCAGTGTAAACTGGTTTCTTTTGGATAATAGGATAAAAAGGATGAAAAGAAATATGTTAAAAGATTACAAAGAACAGATTCAGGATGCAGACCTTGTATTAGTGGAAATCGGACGAGAATTGCGTGCAGACCGTGTGATCGATTTCAAGAAAGCGATCACAAATGAACATTACCAGAATCTCATCGATAAAGAAGATGAAGATTCCAAATGGATGAGAACTGTTTACGAGAGAGAGTATTTATTATCAATGAAAGAGACAGATCTGTTTAAAGAATTAGAAGAAGTTTTGGAAGGAAAAGAATATTTCGTAGTGACGAGTAATGATGATGGATTATTGTATCATACCCATTTAAAGAAAGATCACGTGACAGCACCATGTGGAAACGGAGATTTCTTCCAGTGCAGTGCACCATGTGATGAGCAGCTCTATCCTGCGAACTTAGGACTTAGAGATTTGATCGACTATTATGAAAAAACAGGAAAGATCGAACATCTGGAATGCCCAAAATGTGGAAAACAATTGATTTTTAATGTCCGCACAGAAGAGACAAAATCTATCTATATCGAAGGAGCTTACTTAAATTCATGGGCAAGTTACACAAAATGGCTGCAAAACACTTTAAATAAAAAGCTTTTTATATTAGAATTAGGAGAAGGTTTTGAAGTTCCAAGTTTGTTCCGCTGGCCTTTTGAGAAGATGGCATTCTACAATGAGAAAGCAACGTTTGTAAGAGTTCATCATTCACTATACCAGATTGGAAAAGAGATCAAAGAAAAAGGAATCGGGATCAAGATGGACAGCCGTGACTTTTTAAACATAGCACACGAATAGGAGGCACCTATGATAGCGATTATTGATTATGATGCAGGAAATATCAAAAGTGTTGAAAAAGCACTCAATTATCTTGGAGAAGAAGCAATCATCACAAGAGATCACGATGAGATCGTAAACAGCGATAAAGTGATTCTTCCGGGAGTTGGAGCATTTGCAGATGCGATGGAGAAGATCCGTCATTATGGATTAGAAGAAACGATCCATGAAGTTGTAGAGAAGAATATTCCATTTTTAGGAATCTGTCTTGGGTTACAGCTGATGTTTGAATCCAGCGATGAAGGACCGGGAGTCAAAGGACTTGGATTATTACCAGGAAAGATCTTAAGAATTCCAAAGAGTGGAGATTTAAAGATTCCACATATGGGATGGAATAATATCAAAGTCAAAGAAGATTCAAGATTATTCAAAGGACTTCCAGAGAATCCTTATGTATATTTTGTACATTCTTACTATCTTCAGGCAGACGATGAAGATATTGTAGCAGCAACAACCGAATATGGTGTGAAGATTCACGCAGCAGTAGAGAAAGACAACATCTTTGCCTGCCAGTTCCATCCAGAAAAGAGCAGCACCGTAGGATTACAGATTTTAAAGAACTTCGTTTCACTATAGGAGGAATTGGCTATGCATACAAAGAGAATTATCCCATGCTTAGATGTGAAAGCAGGACGCGTTGTAAAAGGTGTCAATTTTGTCAATCTGATCGATGCCGGAGACCCGGTAGAGATCGCAGCAGCATATGACAAAGCAGGTGCAGATGAACTTGTATTCTTAGATATCACAGCATCATCCGATGCAAGAAATATCATGATCGATATGGTAAGAAAAGTCGCAGAAAAGGTATTTATCCCATTTACAGTCGGTGGAGGAATCCGTACCGTTGATGATTTTAAGGCAATCTTACGAGAAGGAGCAGATAAGATTTCCATTAACTCCTCAGCGATCAATACACCAGATCTGATCAATGATGCTGCAGACAAATTCGGAAGCCAGTGTGTTGTTGTAGCGATTGATGCCAAACGCAGAGCCGATGGAAGCGGATGGAATGTATACAAGAACGGTGGAAGAATCGATGTAGGCTTAGATGCTGTAGAATGGGCCATGGAAGCAAACCGCCGCGGAGCAGGAGAGATCCTGTTAACAAGCATGGACTGTGACGGAACGAAAGCAGGATATGACAATGAACTGACAAGAATCATTGCAGAGAATGTTGATATTCCAGTGATCGCATCTGGTGGTGCGGGGAATAAAGAACATTTTTATGATACATTGACAGAAGGAAAAGCAGATGCAGCATTGGCGGCTTCACTGTTCCATTTTAATGAATTGAAGATATCTGATCTGAAGGAATATCTGGATCAGAGAGGGATCAGTGTCAGAAGATAGAATTATATCATTTGATGATAAGGAAAGAAGACTCTTTTTTGTGAGGAGTCTTCTTTTTTAATACAATGTTATTGTAAAATATTGACAGGAATAAGTGAATGTGTTTTAATTACATAAAATACAAATATTTACATAAATAAAATATTGACACCAAATACGACACCAAATATAATAAAAGAAAGGAAGATACAAATGTCAAAATGGGATAAACTAATCGCACGTATTTGCAATTTGTCGAAGGATCTTCGATTTACACAATTACAAAAGGTATTAGAAACTTATGGGTATAGGATGGATGCCCCAAGAAGTGGAAGTAGTCATTATACATTTAGAAAACAAGGGAAAAGTCCAATTACAATACCAAAGCATGAACCAATTAAAAAAGTATATGTAGAAATGGTAAGAAAGGTTGTAGAAAGCGAGGAAAGAGAAAATGAAAACGCTGAATGAGTATATGAGTATGTCATATAAGATGGAAATCATAGAAGATCAAGATGAAGGTGGGTTTGTAATATCTTATCCTGATTTACCAGGTTGTATTACATGTGGAGAAACAATAGAGAGTGCAATGCAGAATGCAAAAGATGCAAAAAGAGAGTGGATCAGAGCAGCATTGGAAGAGGGAATAGAAATTTATGAACCAGATAGCTTGGAAAATTATTCTGGACAATTCAAATTAAGAATACCACGAAGTCTACACAGATCATTAGCAGAACATTCACAGAGAGAAGGAATTAGTATGAATCAATACTGTGTTTATTTACTTTCGAAAAATGATGTGATGTATTCAAAATAGTATGAATAATTAAGGAAAGAAGTAGAATTATAGAAAACCAAGACAGCCAAAGGCAAAGCAAGAAAGCACCCTCTATACCGTTGGGCAAGACTGATCGCAGCAACGACATGGGAAGAGGTTGCGCAGGAATCAGCAGGTAATAGATATATGGAAAGGATACAAGAAGAAATGGTAAAGATGAGCCAGGACGAACGGGACAGATATCTATATTTAAGAGAAGCGATGGCAGCGAGTGATAGAGTAAGTCAGCTGCAGAGTGCGGAAAATCGTGGGGTAAGGGCAGGGAAATTACTAAATCAAATTTCTATGATTCAGAAAAAAGTAAAGAAAAACAAGAATCTAGAACAAATAGCAGATGAACTAGAAGAGTCAACAACCAAGATAAGACCAATCTACAATCAAGTAAAACAACATCCAGACAAAACAGCAGAAGAAATCTACAATCTAATTAATAATGAATAAAAATCGGAGGACATTACAAATGAGTATCAAAACAGACAAAGCAGCACAAAACCACCAGAAAGGCTACAACTGTGCCCAGGCAGTTGCCTGTGCATTTGCTGAAGAAATGGAAATCGACGAATCCATCATTTTCAAGATGATGGAAGGCCATGGACTAGGTATGGGCTGCATGGAAGGAACATGTGGAGCGATCACAGGAGCCGTTGCAGTCATCGGTGCCATAAAAAGCTGTGGAGACATCGAGAAACCAGTTTCCAAGGTAGCAACCTATAAACTAACAGGAGAGCTTGTAAAACGCTTTCAGGAGAAGAATCAAGCAACAAAATGTAAGGACCTAAAAGGGATTGAAACGGGAAAAGTCTTAAGATCCTGTCCAGGCTGCATTGAAGATGCAACAGCCATTCTGGAAGAAATTTTAGCAGAATGATCTAATTGAATAGAAAGAAACAAACAAGAAGCCATGTTACAAGCATAGACAAGATTTATCTATGCCGGAACATGGCTTCTTTTTATTAGCATTTGATTCTAAACAATAGAAAAATAACTATTTATTCATATTCTTCTCAGCCGCAGAAAGCATCAGCTTAATACGGTTGATCTGGTTAACCTCACTAGCTCCCGGATCATAGTCGATCGCCACGATGTTCGCATCAGGGAATGCCTGACGGATTTCTTTGATAACACCCTTACCAACGACATGGTTCGGTAAGCATGCAAATGGCTGTGTACATACGATATTTGGAGCACCGCTGTGAATCAGTTCAACCATCTCACCAGTTAAGAACCAACCCTCACCAGTCTGGTTACCGATCGATACGAATGGTTTTGCATATTCTGCAAGGTCTTTGATATATGCAGGCGGCTCAAAACGGTTACTCTTGGCTAGTTCTTTACGAAGAGTCTGACGATAACGTTCAACGATCCAGATTGCGGAGTTGCTGACGATCGCAGATTTCTTGGATTTACCAAGGTAACGGTATTTGAAGTTACTGTTGTAGAAGCTGTACATGAAGAAGTCTAACAGATCAGGTACAACAGCTTCCGCACCTTCACGTTCCAGAAGTTCTACTAAGTGATTGTTTGCATCTGGAAGGAATTTAACAAGGATCTCTCCAACGATTCCGACACGAGGTTTCTTGATATCCTTTAATGGAATGCGGTCGAAGTCACGAATGATTCCACGGATATTCTTCTGGAATGTATAGAAGTTACCTTTGGCAATATCACGTTTACATTTAGCAGCCCATTGTCTGTGTAATTTGTTGACAGAACCAGGTTTTACTTCATAAGGACGTGTATGATAAACCGTTCTCATAAAGACATCACCATAAACGATCGCCTGAACTGCTTTGTTTAATAAACCAGGTGTAAAGCTAAATCCACTGTTTTTCTCGATTCCCTGGGCACTTAAACCAACAACAGGAACATAACCGTAACCAGCTTTTTCAAGTGCACGGCGGATAAAACTGATATAGTTTGTCGCACGGCATCCACCACCTGTCTGGGAGATGACAAGTGCGATCTTATGAGGATCATATTTACCAGAAAGTAATGCGTTCATTAACTGTCCGATAACGATCAGAGATGGATAGCAGGCATCATTATTTACATACTTAAGACCTGTGTTAACATCTTCCATACCACCCTGATTTAAAACTTCAACGTTGTATCCACAAGACTGCAGAGCAGGCTCTAAGAACTCAAAATGGATCGGAGACATCTGAGGAACTAACAGTGTATAGTTCTTACGCATCTCTTTTGTAAATTCCACACGTTTGATCGCTGGAGATACAGGTTTTGGTTCGATCTTATGTTTTTTACGGACACGGACAGCACTGATCAGTGAGCGGATACGGATTCTTGCCGCTCCAAGGTTATTAACCTCATCAATCTTTAATACTGTGTAGATACGTCCGGATTTTGTTAAGATATCTTTCACTGTATCAGTTGTAACAGCATCCAGTCCGCAACCGAAAGAGTTTAACTGAATGACTTCTAACTGTTTATTTGCTTTTGCATAGTTTGCTGCAGCATATAGTCTGGAATGATACATCCACTGATCCTGTACGTTTAATGGACGTTCAACCTTTGATAAATGAGAAATAGAATCCTCAGTTAAAACAGCAATTCCATAAGAGTTGATCAATTCTGGAATACCATGGTTGATCTCAGGATCGATATGATATGGACGACCACATAGAACGATACCAGTTCTGCCAGTTTCAGCAAGGTAAGCAAGGACTTCCTCACCCTTATTCTGGATATCTGTACGAACCTGTGAAAGTTCTGCATAAGCTTTATCAACCGCGTGATTTATTTCGTCAGCAGTCAAATGATACTGAGCTTCTAATTCCTCAAATAAACGGGATTTTAAAGCTTCTTCATTATCCAGTGCTAAGAATGGATTCATAAAGTTGATATGCTCTGTTGCAAGTTCTTCCATGTTATTTTTGATATTTTCTGCATAAGAAGTAACGATCGGGCAATTATAATGGTTGTTTGTACCTTCCATTTCGTCACGTTCATAAGGAATACAAGGGTAGAAGATATCCTTGATTCCCTGTTTGATCAGCCACATCACATGACCATGGGCTAATTTTGCAGGGTAACATTCAGATTCACTTGGAATAGATTCGATACCTAACTCATAAATCTTACGAGAAGATTCAGGAGATACCACAACTTTAAATCCAAGATCCGTAAAGAATGTATACCAGAATGGATAGTTTTCATAAATATTTAAAACTCTAGGGATACCAATGACTCCACGAGTGGCTTTCTCATCAGATAAAGGTTCGTAGTCAAAGGTACGATGAAGTTTGTAATCGTAAAGGTTTGGAATATTTTCAGCATTCGGTTCTTTCCCAATACCACGTTCACAACGGTTACCAGTGATATAACGGCGGCCGTTAGAGAACTTATTGATCGTTAACAGGCAGTGATTTGTGCAGCCTTTGCATCGTGTCATGGAAGTATCAACACTCATCGCAAAGATTTCTTCTAATGGAAGCATAGAAGTTTCCATACCATCTTCGTAACGTTCTCTCGCAATCAGTGCGGAACCAAAGGCACCCATGATACCTGCGATATCAGGTCTTACAGCATGACATCCGGAGATACGTTCAAAGCTTCGAAGAACCGCATCATTATAAAATGTACCACCCTGTACAACGATATGTTTTCCAAGGTCAGATGGGTCTGTTAACTTAATAACTTTATATAAAGCATTCTTGATCACAGAATAAGCAAGACCAGCAGAGATATCTCCGACAGTTGCCCCTTCCTTCTGTGCCTGTTTTACTTTAGAATTCATAAATACCGTACAACGTGAACCAAGATCGATTGGATTCTGTGCTGTTAAAGCAACTTTGGCAAATTCCTGTACAGAATGATTTAAAGATTTCGCGAAAGTTTCAATAAATGAACCGCATCCAGAAGAACATGCTTCGTTTAACTGTACATCATCAACAACTCCATTTTTGATACGGATACATTTCATATCCTGACCACCGATATCAAGGATACAGTCCACATCAGGATCAAAGAATGCAGCTGCATAGTAATGTGCGATCGTCTCAACTTCTCCAAAGTCAAGATTTAAGGCAGCTTTTACAAGATGTTCTCCGTATCCTGTGGAACAGGAAGATACGATCTTAGCTGTCTTTGGCATCTGTGCGTCAATCTCATGAAGCGCTTCAACAACGGCGTGAAGAGGACTTCCGTTATTGTTATTGTAGTAGCTGTAAAGAAGTTCTCCATCCTCACCAGCTAAAGCAACTTTTGTTGTAGTGGAACCGGCATCGATCCCTAAGTAACAATTTCCTTTATATGTAGCAAGATCTCCACGTTTCACAACATGACGGTTATGATCTTTTACGAAATTTTTATATTCTTGTTCACTCTTAAATAAAGGCTCTAAACGGTCAACTTCCTGCTGAAGTTCGATCTTCTTCTCAAACTGTTTTAAAAGATGTTCAAAATCAGTTGTAACTTCCTCTTTAGCATTCAGAGCAGCACCAACAGCTGCAAATAAATGAGAGTGTGTAGGAGCGATGATCTCATCATCTTTTAGGTTTAATGTACGGATAAATGCTTCTTTTAATTCTGTAAGGAAATGAAGAGGTCCTCCGAGGAAAGCAACATTTCCACGGATCGGTTTACCACATGCAAGACCACTGATCGTCTGGTTTACGACTGCCTGGAAAATAGAGGCAGCAAGGTTTGGTTTTGTAGCACCTTCGTTGATCAGGGGCTGGATATCTGTTTTGGCGAATACACCGCAGCGGGCTGCGATCGGATAGATCGTATCATAATCTTTCGCATATTCATTTAATCCGCCAGCATCTGTTTGTAATAAAGAGGCCATCTGATCGATAAATGATCCGGTACCACCGGCACAGACACCATTCATACGTTGATCGATCCCATTTGTGAAATAAATGATCTTAGCATCTTCACCACCAAGCTCAATGGCAACATCTGTCTGAGGTGCATAATCCTGAAGTGCACTTGATACACAGACAACTTCCTGACAGAATGGAATATCTAAGTAAGAAGAAATGGAAAGTCCTCCGGAACCGGTAACGGTTGGAGCAAATGTCATTTCCCCAATCTGGTCTTTTGCCTTTTTTAATAAGGAAGATAAAGTTTCCTGAATCTTGGCAAAATGTCTCTGATAATCAGAGAAAAGTATATTATGTTGTTCGTCGATGACAGCGACCTTGACTGTCGTTGAGCCAATATCAATTCCTAATCGTTTCATCTTCTCGTATACCTGCTTTCTATAAAAGTACTATAATTTCAAGCGTTAAAATAATGTTAAAAAAACATATCTGTCCAATATACATGGACATTATATCTATTATAATCATTTTCAAAATAATTGCAAATAGGAATCTGTCTCTTATACACATCTCCGAGCCCACGAGACAAGAGGCAATCTCGTA
>ERZ1026970.322-NODE-322-length-17151-cov-8.009710_pt1 | contig 17151 bp, 17 predicted proteins | sample MGYA00519563_ERZ1026970 | MGnify/ENA primary metagenome ERZ1026970 (study PRJEB26926, sample SAMN06164665) | human gut metagenome | biome: ENVO:00009003; feature: ENVO:2100002; material: ENVO:00002003 | host: Homo sapiens | place: USA | collected 2012 ... | reverse complement strand
CACTCATACGGAATTTGTCCTGATCTTCCAAATAGGAACCATCACACCACTTCATTACCAACACTGCCACCGTATTCGTTCCATCCTGAAGTACATCGGTAACATCAAACTCACTGGTCATATGCGAAACCTGGCTGTATCCTATGTAAGAGCCATTGATCCATACGTAAAAGCAACTGTCTACTCCTTCAAAGTTCAAAAAAGATTTTGGCGCTTTCTCATCTCTACTGTACTCAAAAGTATGTACATAGGCTCCACACGGAATGTCCTGTGGCACATATGGTGGATCAAACGGAAACGGATACCGGATGTTTGTATACTGGTGTGTATCATATCCTGCCATCTGCCATACACTTGGAACCTGAATCTCATCAAAATTTTCTGTATCATAATTCTTCTCAAAGAAAGAATCCTGAATGTCATAGATGCTGTTAAAATACTGGAATTTCCAAGTTCCATTCAATAACTGCATACGATCTGACTCTTCTCTGTGTTCCACCAAGTTATCCATTCTTCTGGATGCCGGAATATAATAGGCTCTGGCTGGCATTGTGTTTTCGTGCAGTACGCTTAGATTTTCATAATAACGTGGTACGATCATAAATAGCTCTCCTCCAATACATATACTTTTTTGTTCTTTGTTTTCCTAAAGCAAACCTTATACTTTACTTTTTGTTTACGTTCCTTAGTTATGCTATATATAGCTTATCCTAATTCGCAAAATATGTCTATGAATTGGATTAGACAAAATATGCACTAAATGATACAATGATAAAAAGTGCGAAAAGAGGTGCTGTCCTATGTATTTGAACACCGGTTATTTGAACCACTCACATATGGATTTCAAAGACAAAAGTCGTCCGCTGATTGTAGGTAGCTGTGGTACTTACCGTCTTTCCAGACATCCCAAACTTCCTACCTACCGTCCAAGGGGTCGTCTGGATTATCAGATTATATATATCACTGCTGGTTGTGGGCATTTTCATTTTGATAATGTAAATAATGAAACGATTGTTCCAGCCGGCAACATTGTACTGTACAGACCGAAAGAACTCCAAAAATATGAATATTACGGAGAAGATAAGACAGAAGTATACTGGATTCACTTCACAGGAAGCAATGTAAAAAATATCTTACGTCAATATGGGTTTCCGGATAAAGAACGTGTCTTTCAAGTGGGTACATCTAATGAATATGAACAAATTTTCAAACGTATCATTATCGAGCTCCAACGCTGTCAAGACAATTATGAGGAAATGCTTGTCCTTTTGCTACGTCATCTTCTGATCAGTTTCCACCGGGAACTGACAAGAGAGCACATATTAAAAAATGAATACCTTGATCATGAGATGGATAATGCTGTTACCTTTTTCAGTGAAAACTACAATCAAAATATCAATATTGATGATTATGCTGCCTCACGAGGCATGAGTGTCAGCTGGTTTATCCGAAATTTCAAAAAATATACCGGTTCTACACCAATGCAATTCATTGTGGGAATCCGCATCAACAATGCTCAGATGTTACTTGAAACAACAACTTATTCCATCAATGAGATTTCTAAGATTGTCGGATATGATAACCAGCTTTATTTCAGTCGGCTTTTTCACAAGTGGAAAGGATATTCGCCGAGAGAATACCGAAAGCTGAGAAACAAATTCTGAAATCCACAAAGAGGATACCACCGAATTATCAAAACAATGATTTGTGATATCCTCTTCTCACTTTTGCTATTCTTATTTTACAAACTCAGCCGAATAATAATACATATACTCATTATCTGTATCTATGTATTCTCCTGTAATGTCCTGTATCGGCAACGAACTCACTCCTTGTTCGCCATAGATCAGTGCTGCCAATCCTTGCTCTGTTCCGTACTCTATCGTGCTTTTGTTCTCTATAGAGGTCGCAGATCTTCCATAATATTCTCTGTTTGCAACACCTTCCAAGATTGGCGTTTCTGTCATATATTTTGAATATTCATCTGCTGCAATAAGCTTTGCAGTAAAATTATCAAAATCCGGAGTGATGACAATCAATCCATTTTTTGCAGATTTCACGTCCTCATAGGAAAGTTCCAAAACTCGTTTATGAGAAACTCGTTTTCCAGAATGATATTCTGACAAGTAAACGTATAATGCTTGAAATGTATCTTTTGAATTGTATCGAAACATCATGGTTCCATCAATTCCGGACAACAATTCAGCCGTTTTCATTTCTACACTATCCGGGTCTACTGCTTCTATATAATTTTGTGGTTGCCGCAATTTATTACATACCATGATTCCAAGAGTAATAGCAAATACTCCCACAGCAATAAGAAGTACAGCAATAATCTTCTTTAAATAACGCTGTTTATGACTACTATCTTTTGATATCTGTATCAGTGTATCTTCCGATTTTTTTTCTACATTAGTTACCTCAATATCTTCACCTGCCAAAAATTCATTTAGACTGATGCCTAATATTTCACATAATTCTAAATACACAGACACATCTGGTAAACAAATCCCGGTATCACATAGTTAAAAATATTGGTGTCATTTAATCAATTTTGCCGATAAAGCGGTAGAAGATTTCTACCTCCTGTTCCCGGCTTCCGTCCTCACCTTTGACCGCTTCATGGACAACGATTTTTTCAATCAGCGTATTCAAAAGTTCGGCGGTCAGTTCTGTTGGATTGACGCACTCTTTCATCAAGGCAATCCATTTTTCTGCGTCTGCGGCGTTCTGGCTTTCAGTGGCGATAGCGGATTGAAGCCGCTCAATCTTTTCGTCCAGTTCAGCCTGTTCGCTTTGGTACTTCCCGGACAGCATAGAGAAGTTGTATTCCGTGATACGCCCCGCCGCCCAGTCCTCATACATCCGGGCAAACAGGGTATCGACTTCGGCTTTCCGCTTCTCCGCTTTGTTCAACTCTGCGGCTTGCTTCTTTCTTGCGGCGGCCTGTCCCTTGTCATTGGCATTTAACAGCCGCTTCAAAAGCCGTTCTTCATCATGCTGTACCAGCCCCGACCAGTATTGCAGACGGGAGAGGACATAGGCGTAAAGCACATCATAGCGGATATAGTGCATGGAGCATTGGCGTGTGCCCTGTCCGTACTTGCTACAATGATAATGGCCGTAAGGCTTGCTGTTCTGCCTGTTCTCCCCATAGGACAGCGACCAGCCGCAATCCGCACATTTTACCAATCCGGAAAAAATCTGCGTTGTACCATCCTTGCACTTCCTGCGGCGGTTTGCTATCTGCTCCTGTACCTGCCGGAAAACCTGTTCGCTGATAATCGGCTCCTGCGTGTTCTCCACCCGCACCCATTCACTTTGGGGCTTGCGTATCCTCCGCTTGTTCTTAAAGGAAATGTTTGTTTCCCGGTAGTGGATGGTATGGCCGATATAGGTTTCATCTTTCATAATGCTCTTGACCTGGGCTATCGTCCATGCGTAGCTTTTTTTCTCCGGCGCACCCGCATAGATGTTTGCGAAAGTCCCGTCACGCTGGAAGTTGATAAATCCCGGCGTGGGAACCTTTTCCGCAATCAGTATTCTTGTGATACTGGCCGCCCCTCTGCCATGAACGGCAAGGTCAAAGATCTTTTCGATAATCCACCTTGTTTCCGTGTCAACCAGAAGATGCCCGGTCTTATCCGGGTCTTTGATATAACCCAGCGGGGCGTAGGCTCCGTAGTGTGCGCCGTTTGCAAACCGTGTCCGCATGGCGGCCTTGACCTTTTTGCTGGTCTGGCGGGCGTGCATCTCGTTCAGGATATTCAGGAATGGGGCAAGCTCGCTTTCTCCGTTGAGGGTGTCCACATTGTCGTTGATCGCAATGTAGCGGACGCCTTTGCTTGGGAAGTAGATTTCTGTGTATTGGCCGGTCAGAATGTAGTTTCTGCCTAAGCGGGATAAGTCCTTTGTCACAACGCAGTTGATTTTCCCGTCCTCGATGTCGTCGATCATCCTCTGGAAGCTCGGCCTGTCGAAGTTCGTGCCGCTCCATCCATCGTCAATATACTCGTCTACTACGGTCAATCCATGCTCGGCGGCGTACTGCCGAAGCATCATGCGCTGTGTCTGGATGCTGCCGCTTTCGCCTTGCAGCTCATCGTCACGGCTCAATCTCAAATAAAGTGCGGTGTTATAAATCGTTGTATTGTATGGTTGTTTCACGGTTAAAAATCCTCCTTCTAAAAGAAACAACCCACGCTTATACAATACTCGCTGGTACAAGTATATCATAAGCGTGGGATGATTGACAGTCACAAATCTATCTTTTTTCAGGAAGCAGCGGCGGCGTGCTGGATTACATCTTCCAGCAGGCTGTTCAGCGGCTTCCCGTTCTCTGCAAAATGCTCCGATACCTTGATACGAATTTTCCCCATGACAAAATACTGGGTGCCGTCCGCAGCGGTAAGCATAGTGCCGCTGTTGTTGGTGTTATTTTCGCTCTTGGCTTTTACCATAGGCATTTACCTCCATAAATGAAATATGCCCGACAAGGCAATGTCAGGCTATGTGTGGCGTAGACTGCTCCAATGTCAACCAAACCGTGTCAACCGGCACAAAAGACTTTGAAAACAATCCTCAGGCGCTCTATTATTCTATTTTACTTTTTCTTTGATTTCTTGGTTGACATGGTTGACAAAGAGGAGAAGTGCCTGAAATATCAGACTTTTTCCTGTCAACTGAAACGTCAACCAAACTGTCAACCGGGGGCTTTTTCAGAATGGAAGCTCCATCTGCCGGGCTTCTTCCTCTGTGATTTCCCGAAAACCATCCTTGTCTGCTGGGGGCTGGTTGACACGCTCCCAGCCTTTTTGTGAACCGTACTTCTTATATCTCTTAGGGCTTTTGTAGGCTGTCCAGCCCTGTATGCTGCCGTTTGCAATGCCGGTATTCATAATCTCGCAGATTGCCCGTGTTTCCCACTCTGCCGGGGGATTGCAGTTTCCCAGCGCTTCCTCATAAAGCTGCTTGGAACATACCCTGTCGCCGGTGTAGTCCTCCAAATAGGCGTAAATCATACCGGCCTGCGTGTCCTCCTGCATAAAACCCTGCTGGTGGGCTTTCAGGTAAGCGTTCATTTCCGCGCTGAATGACAGCTTATACTTCCCGCTGCGGTAGATTGTCATGGCTTCCGCCCACATTTGGCTGATATATGTCCTCGCCGCCGCTTCATCGTCCAGTATGTGAACCTCCGCCCGTTCCGGGTACACGGTCACGGGAATAAAGCGCCGGTTGCCGGTGCGGTCACGGGGAAGAAAGTCCTGCCGGTTGGTGGTTCCTCCAAACACGCATTGACGGAGCCGGTCTGCCGGATGGGTTTCATACGGCACTTTATAGGTTTCTTTCTGGCGGCTTAGAAACGACTTGATTTCCTCAATACTTCTGGCGTTGGCGGTGGCGATCATCTCCGACATCTCCATAATCCAATGCCCTTGCAGCTTCCGATACACGTTTTCATCGTCCAGCTTTTTCAAATCGTCTGAAAACCACTCGTCCTTAACTGCAAGCAGTCGGAAAAAGGTGGATTTTCCGGCTCCCTGACCGCCTACCAGACAGAGCATGACTTCAAACTTGCTCCCCGGCTGAAATACCCGCCGGATGGCTCCCATCATAAACAGTTTCAGGGCTTCAAAGGTGTACTCGTCCGTGTCTGCTCCCAGAAAGTGATGCAGAGCATAGCGGATGCGCTCGGTTCCGTCCCATTGCAGACTGTTCAGATAATCCCTGACAGGATGGTAGCGGTTTTCATTGGCTACGATCTGGATTGCATTTTCTACTTTCTTTTCGCTGGTCAGTCCGTAGTGTTCTTCCAGATACAAAAGCAAATATTTCATATCCATATCGGTCAGAGTGGCGCTGGTCCGTTCCCATCCCAGCGGCTTCACAATATCCACCCTTTCGGAAAGAATGTTGTAGCTGACTGCTCCACGCAGCAGCGGGTCACGCTGGAACACTGTCAGACAGTTCTTGATGCTGTTCTTCACGCCGCCTTTCTGCGTCCCCTCCAGCATTTCCCGGATTTCTTCCTGCGTCTGCGCCGGTTCCATTGCGTCCATCGTCCGCATAACTGCTTCCTGCGCTGCTGGCGGTAAGTTCTGAAATTCGCTGCTCAAGCCGCACCACCTCCTTTCCCTGTTCGGCAATCAGCGCCGCTTTTTCTTCCATTTCTCCAAACAACAAAATATCCAGCAGATATTCTACATAGCTGTTTTTTGCAATGCTTCCACGAAAAGAGGATGCCAGGCGGCATCCTGTGGCTGTGGAGCATATTCGATTTTCCAGCGTTCCAATAGATGCAGATAGTCACATAGCACTTTGAAGCAATGCTGTTCCGCCTGCCGTAACCTCTGCTCCGGCGTAGGCTTGGGCGGCGTTCTCTTTGCTGCCGGTGTGCGGATGGCTCCGTCATAGGGGATTGAAAAATCCTCTGCCAGTCTGACCGCCGCATCCCGTTTTCCCAAACCATGCAGGGAAGCGGCAAAGTCGATCACATCCCCGGAAGCGCCGCAGCCGAAGCAATAGTAGCGGCTGTCCACTTTCATGCTGGGCGTTCTGTCATTGTGAAATGGACAGCAGGCCATGCCATTTCTCCCTACCCGTATTCCATAGTAAGAAGCAGCCTGCCGGGTAGTGACGGACTGCTTCACCGCTTCAAACACATTCAAATGCTTCCTCCCGTAAATGTCATAGTTCTATATCCTGTTTCTTTTTCGGCGCTTCCTGTTCTGGCTGCCGCCGCTGCAATACCCGGTCAACGCAGTACTGTACTCGGCGCATTTTCATTAAATCCTCCCGAAGCGGCTTATACTGCGGGGACAGCTTGGCATACTCCGCTTGCAGCCGGTCATATTCCTGTTTCCATGCGGCCAGGGTGATGGGCTTCCTGTCCAGCTTCTCTTTCAAAATCCGGCGGGCCGTATAAAACAGCCGCAGATCAGCGTCATGGGCGGTTTCAAATTTCTCCCGCTGTTTTTTCCACTTGATACCGTTCAGCTCGTCATACACCGGCTTCAGCCGCTTGTAGTTCTCGGCCTGCCGTATCAACTCCTGCAATTCTTTCATCCGGGCTGACTTCGCTTTCATGGTGTCGCTCAATGTGTCAAACTCTGTGCTGACAGCAGACAGGCGGGATTCCAACGCTTCCAGCGTCAGCAGCTTGTTTTCCATCAGGTAGTTGACCGCTTCCGCAAATTCTTTCAGGTTCTTGCCCTTAGCTTTCTGGCTCCATGCCCCGGCGTTTCTGTCCTGATAATAGGAGATCAGCAGGTCGGCAAGGCTCGGTGTCTTAGGCTTGGAAAGTTCCTCTTTGACTTCTGAAATCCAGCCGAACAGGGATTTAATTTTCTTTTTTATGTCCAGCATCAGCCGGTTAGTCGCCTTAATCCAGCGGTTCAGTTCGCCCTTGTCGGTACGGATGCCCTTTGCTTCCATCTGCCGGACAGTCGGCCCCTCATGGACGGTGGGGATCAAGTCAATCCCCTGCCGCACATAGGAGCGGTGGTCAATACGAACATCCAGCCCCTTTTTCGCAAACTTTTCATTGACCATCCGGCACCATGCTTCCCGCCATTCTTCCAGCGTTTCCGGGCTGCCCCAGTCGGTAGTGGGTACGGCGTTGAACATGGGCTTGCCGTTCCTATCCAGCACCCGGTTTCCCTCATCATCCAGCACATATTCCCGGCGCTGCTTCTGTCCCCATGTGCCGTCTGGATTGATGGGGCGCATGGTCGTCATCACATGGAAGTGCGGGTTGGGGATGCCTCCGTCCTCCTTGTCCGGGGCATGGACGGCAAAATCGGCAACCATTCCTTTGTCCACCAGACAGCGCTGCACAAACTCCCTCGCCAGCGCAATGTTTTCTTCCATCGAAAGTTCATTCTGCAAAGCAATATCAAAGCTGTAAGCAAGCTGCGCTTTCTTGTGTTTCTCTACTTGTTCCACCGTATTCCACAAGGTCGCCCGGTCCTGGTATTCCAGCGGGGCATGGGGCGGCAACAAAATTTCGGAACAGATCACGCCGCCCTTGCGGGTGTAGTCACTGTACTCGCCGTAGTAATCACTGTAAAGACACTCCCCGGCCCGGTAAGCTGCGGCGGCAATGGCGCTCTGTCCGGCGCTGCGTCTGATCTGGCTGACCGTTAAATGATAAAGCGCCATCGTCAGTTACCATCCTGCGGCTGGCTGTGATTTTCAACCGCAAGCCGTACCATGTTCTGAACCGGCTGCCATTCGGCAATGCGCTCCATCAGGGAATAAAATTCCTGCTCGGTCAGTATCTTCACTTCCGGCATGACGCTCTCAATCGCCGCCCCACGGGTAATCAGCCGATGGCTGCGCTGTTTGCGGGAACCGCTGTCCAGATAGGATTTTCGGTTTTCCAGTCGGCGCAACTTTCGTTTTTCCTGTTCCAGTTTGACGGTGTTTTTCTCGTACTCTCTCTGCAATTCTTCCAAAGATTTGCTCATGTTCTCACTCCTTTGCTCTGAAATAAAAATGACCGTATGGATAACGGTCAGGGTGTCGGTATTCGTCTATCAAACCCGATGAAAAGATGCAGACGCAAAGCGGGTGTATCTTTTCATCGGGTGCGCAGGGATAGCCGCTTTAGCGGCGCAAGGGGTGCAGCCCCTTGTACGGAACGAAGTGACGCAGGCCCCCGGATTGCTGATGCTGTCAGCGGTCAGGGGGCGGCTCCGCAGGACGCACGATACATGGTCGTCAGACTATGTATAGAAGTGCGCCCTTTGTTCCAAAGGGATTTCTGCCGTTTCCGGCTCTGCTCCGTTTTCCCTCTTTTTTTCCGCTCCTTTGCGGGAACGCTTGGAAAGATACTTCGGACATTCGATCACGACTGCCCGGAAGCTCTGCTTGCAGTCACGGCGGCATCTGCGGCATAGCTCGTTATAAGTGACACGGCTGCGGTCATTTAAGAAGAAAGACCACTCCAACCGGCGCTTCTTGCTCATTCTCGGCGTAATTGGCTCCTTTCCCCGTTTCTATCCGACATACGCAGATAGACGGTTTTGGTGTAGCGTTTCGGTGTCATTTTCAAGGTTTTTCCCCTCTGTATGCGCCTTTGAAAATGGCGGCAGTATTCCAGATAGGGAAAGATACCATGCGCTCATTTGTTGCCTTTCGGTACGGTTTCCGTACCCTTTTCCATCCAGTCAAAGAACGCCTTTTTACTGACCTTAATCAGCCTGCCGCTTCTGAACGCCGGAAAACCGGGGGTGTGAACCAGCTCATAGGCGCTCACTCTGGAAATTCCCATAATGCGCCGGATGTCCGCCACGTCCAGCACCAGCGGAAGATCATCATAATTTTTTAATCTCTTGTTATCGCTCATTTAGTTCCTCCCATATTAAAATCAATTCTCTTGCTTCCTGTTGCCGTTCTACCCAAAAGCCGTTATCCTGCCCCATTCCTGCGGCGTTTCCTTGCATTGGTGCGCCGGATGCGTCACTTCTCCTGCCGGTCATATCCCTTTTGGACGGTCATTTACTTGCCAAGGTACTACATGGAACGAAATTACCATGTGCAATTATCATAGCGACTTCTCCTTGACGAAACAATACTTTTACGATACTATGAGTGTAACTGATATAACAGAATTATAAAATTACCATAAGCAAAGGTAGGAAAATAGAATGGAAATGGAATTTGTGCGGCATGAGCCGTGTTATGACCGGATTTTGTTCGTCCTGACGCTGGACAGGAAGAAAATGAAAGAGCGGATTTTAATTGGGGAAGAATTACAGGTGCGCTTTCGATTACAGGGGGATATGGATGCGGATGTGCTGTGCGATACAACACGCCCGCTTGGAACGTTCCTTGCAGAGTTTGAACATGACCCTGACGGGGAATGGAACCGCTTTGGCCTGGCTCCGCTGAGGGATGCCCTGCACTCAAACCGCTGGAAGCAGCCAGCCTTAGAGCAGGCCGCAGGGGAATTTCTGAAAACAAAGTTTGATACCGGCGATCCGCTGCGGATGTATGCTGCGTTCCGTATCTGGAATGGCTATCTGCTGGCAAGGGAACCGGCGAAACGTGCGGAAGCCTGTGACCGCTTCATGGATAAAATTAGTCACTTTACCATGACCTTTCAGCAGAGAAGCCCGCTTCAATTTGACAGCGATACCGGTAGGCCGCAGCCGTTCCATATTTCCAGCCGGATATTCGGCTCCGTACCGGCAGCGGAAACACGGCTTGACCTTTGGTATCCGGACAACCGGCGTACGACAGAATGTGTCGCGGCCTATACCACGTTCTATCCGCTGATAACCTACTATCTGAACCGGCTGAATGATTGGGGGTTGTGCTTCCGAAAATGCAAAGTCTGTGGACATATCTTCCTCGCAAAAAGCCAGCGGTACGAACTGTGCAACGACAAATGCAGAAAGAAGCAGGCACTTCAAAACAAGAGGGAGTTTGACGAGAGGGCAAGAGAAAACAACTACGATTTGCTCTACAAAAACGAGTGCCAGAACTGGCGCAACAAGATCAACAAGGCAAAAAGGACAGCGGGCTTCCCGGCTGACCGGCTGGAAGAAATGCTGACCGCTTTTGAAGCGTTCAAGAAAGAAGCGTTGCAGAGAAAACGGGCTGTAAAAGAAAGAACAGCCAGCCCGAAAGAATTTACGGACTGGTTGTATCAGCAGAGTAGTATTATTGTAGAATTGGCCGAGAAATCCTCTTGAAATCCCTTGCTTTATTTCGCTCAAACGAATATAATTATATCAGTTTTCAAAATCCAAAATACAGGTTCGAGGTGCCGCAAGTGAATGGGTATATAACAGTTCAGGAAGCTGCTGAAAAATGGGGCGTAACGCCGCGTCAAGTTCAAATTCTTTGTAAAGAGAACAGAATTGTTGGCGCTATGCGTATGAGCCGCATTTGGATTATTCCTGAGAATGCTCAAAAACCGACCAATACCAAACGAACTTCAAATAAGACGGGAGGAAAAAAGTTTGCTGCAACGCACTCTGTATAAAAAACAAAATATCGACTTGTCCTCCGCGCCTTGGACAATGCATGAATTCTTTGCCGGAAGCGGTTTAGTCGCCTACGGCTTAAAAGGTATGTTTGCACCAATTTGGGCTAACGATATTAGCGAACAGAAAGCGGCTGTATATGAAGCTAATTTTGGTTGCGAACATTTTGAACTTGGCGACATAAAAGATGTGAATGGTAGGGATTTGCCTTTTGCTCATTTATCTTGGGCCAGTTTTCCATGCCAGGATTTGTCTTTGGCTGGTTCTTTAGGCGGTATTCACGCATCCAGAAGCGGATTGGTGTGGGAATGGCTACGTGTGTTGGATGAGATGGAAGAAAAGCCACGAATATTGACTTTAGAGAATGTAACCGGCTTGCTTTCCACAAATGGCGGCGATAATTATCGGGTTCTCCATATGGCACTTGTGGAGCGTGGTTACGACTGTGGAGCTATCGTTTTAAACGCTTCCCATTTTGTTCCGCAGTCAAGACCGAGGGTTTTTGTTATTGCTGTGCAACATGGATATGCAATCCCGGCGTATCTGACCGGAGATGCCCCTTGCTGGCTGCATAATAAAGCTGCCTCTGATTTGGGTCGGTCTTTACCCGGATGGATTTGGTGGCAAGCGGAGAAACCTCCGCGCCGCCACAGCACATTAAAAGATATTATTGAAGAAGAAACAAAATTTGATAAAGATACTGTCCTGCCGCTTGTTCCAGAACGGCACCAGATCAAGCTAAATGAGCATGACACGGTTTATGCTACGGGCTATCGCCGAACACGTCATGGAGAGCAGCAGCTAGAATTGCGCTTCGATGGTATTGCCGGTTGTTTACGAACGCCAGAAGGCGGAAGTAGCAAACAGTATTTAGTTGTGAAAAAAAATGATGAGATTCATGCTCGCCTATTGACTGTTCGTGAAGCCGCTCGATTGATGGGAGCGCCGGATAGTTTTATTCTCCCCGGTAGCTACAACGATGGTTATAAAGCGATGGGAGATGCTGTCGCAATGCCGGTAGCTCAATTCATAGGAGAAAATTTCCTAACAAAACTTGCGGAGGCCGTATACGATGATTAGTACAGAAGAAAGATTAAAAGCATTTCAAGAGGAAAATAATATCTATACGAAAGGGCCGCTGTCGCTAGTAGTTCAATTTACTCGACTTGTTCAGAACAAGGATTTTCCCTTAAATCCAGACGATTTTCAAACAAGCAGTAAAGGACAGGTTGCTGGACTTGGCGGCGGTAATCTCAAAAAAATATTAAAAGAGCATGGCATTACACAACAATTATCCGCAGAAGGCGGGCGCACCAGTCGCGGAAGTATGGGGTTAATGATAAAGTACGTTGATTTTCTCAACGCATGGAACGAAGAAGAAACTGTTGATTTTTCAATCGTGGAAGAATTTTGGGCGGAACAAGTTAGAGAATATTTCAGAAATCAGCCGTTTGTTTTGACCGCCGATACTTCCAAAACTATTGGAGCAAACTTAGACGAACTATTTGAACAGGCTAAGAAACGTCAGAAACAAAATCCGGGAACGCAGTATTTGGGAACGGTTTTGCAGCACTTAGTAGCCGCGAAATTATGTCTTATTATGCCTGAAAATGCATTTGAGATTCATGGCGCTTCTGTTGCGGACGCGCCAACTGAACGAAGCGGCGATTTTGTTATAAACAACACGATTATCCATTGTACAACAATGCCCGGCGCTTTGCTGATTGAAAAATGCAAGGCGAACTTGCGCGGCGGATGCCATCCTGTCATCATTACAATTTTTGAGCGTGTACATACAGCATTAAATCTTGCGGAAGATGCGGGCCTTGCCGGGCGCGTTGAGGTTTGGGATATTCAGCAATTCCTTTCGTCCAATGTATATGAACATAGCCTTTTTGATGAAAGCAAGAGAAATTCTACGCTTTCAGATATTATTGGTCGTTATAACGAAATTGTTCTTGAGGCTGAAACTGATCCGAGCCTTCGCATTGAGTTTGAGGCGAGATGATTTATCATGGCGGATATTTTTAATAATGAAAAACGCTCTGAAATCATGCGAAAAGTTAAATCAAAAAAGAACAAATCAACAGAACTGCGATTGATAGACATATTTAAACAGAATGGTATTACTGGATGGAAGCGCAATTATCCGGTCAAAGGACATCCCGATTTTGTGTTTCTAAAAGAAAAAGTTGCAGTATTCGTAGACGGTTGCTTTTGGCATGGTCATGATTGCCGAAATACACGCCCGGCAGAAAATAAGGAATACTGGCAAAAGAAATGCGAACGTAATATGAAGCACGATAAAGATGTGACTGCCATGTTTGAGGCACGCGGATGGAAAGTTCTGCGTATTTGGGAATGCGAATTAAAAAAGAGAAACGAAACTATATTAGTCGAAAAAATTCAGTCAATATTGAGTCGTTCTTCTGAAAGGACACAACGATGACAATTAAAGCTGTTGATTTATTTTGCGGCGTAGGCGGGCTTACCTATGGTTTGCAAAAAGCGGGAATTCCAGTTGTAGCAGGAATTGATATTGATGATTCTTGCGAATACGCTTATACTCACAACAACAACTGCACATTTATTCATAAAAGCGTTGAAGATGTCACAGGAAAAGAAATACGCGCCCTTTTGCGAGGCGCTGACGTTAAAATACTCGTCGGATGTGCGCCATGTCAACCTTTTTCAAGCCATCAAAAAGATAAGCAAAACCGTTCTAAACATAAAGACTGGAAATTACTATACCAATTTGGGCGGTTGGTGGAAGAAACTCGTCCCCACATAGTATCAATGGAGAATGTGCCAGAATTAGAAAAAGAAAAAGTTTTTAAAGATTTTGTTTCCACGTTAGAAGGCTTGAATTATATTGTAAATTATCAAGTTGTAAATGTCGCAAATTATGGCGTACCGCAACGGAGAAAAAGGTTGATTTTGCTTGCGTCGCGTCGCAAAGAAATAAAACTTATTGATGCAACACATCAAAAACATCTGACAGTTAGAGACGCTATTGGTAGCTTACCGAGAATTTCCGCTGGAGAGGCAAATGAAAACGATAGGCTTCATATTTCGCCAGCACTCTCTCCTATCAATTTGGAACGAATACAACATTCCGTTCCCGGCGGTACATGGCGTGATTGGCCTGAACGTTTAGTATTAAACTGCCATAAAAAAGAAGGCGGAAAAACTTATGCATCAGTATATGGTAGAATGAAGTGGGATGATTTGTCTCCTACTATCACCACACAATTTATCGGTTATGGAACCGGACGTTTTGGACATCCAGAACAGGACAGGGCGATTACTTTACGGGAAGGCGCTATTTTACAGTCTTTTCCTCCTGATTATCAATTTTCGCCTAGCAATGTTGAAGTTCCGATAAGGAAAATAGCACGCCATATAGGAAATGCTGTTCCGCCTCGTTTGGGCGAAGTGATTGGAGAAAGTATAATTAGAAGTTTACCTAAAAAGAGACAAAAGAAAGCGACGATTGCAAATGAAAGAGAAAGAATACAAACTTAATATTGATCCCCGTATTTTGGAATTATTAGGTCCAAGCCTGTATACAAACATTTATTATGTGCTAGCTGAATTAATTGCTAATGCTTACGATGCAGATGCCCACAATGTATATATCATTGCTAACAAGGATGATATTACCGTTGAAGATGACGGCAAAGGAATGTCATATGCTGACGGCGATATCCAGAAATACCTTAATGTTGCCGCGGTTTCTAGAAATACCGATGCCGAATCTCTAACCCCTATGAAACGGAAGAAAATGGGGCGTAAAGGCGTAGGAAAACTAGCTGCCCTATCGGTTTCTGAGAACGTTCTTATAAAGACGATTTCAAATGGAGAAAAATCAGGGTTTGTATTATCTCGCCATATAAACGACAATAATTTACTTGTGCCGCTCACTGACGAGCAAATTTCTTTCGAAAGAGTATCTGGCAACGGTACTTCTGTCGTTATGCAGAATCCGCAGTACAAACTTCATAGTACATTAAAGGCAATTAAACGCAATTTACTTAAGATATTCCCGTTAGTAAATGAGAAGTTTAAAATTCACCTAATTCGGGGAACGGAAGCGGAAACCATTGAGAACTTTGATAAGGAAATGATTTCAGAACTCTCTACTCTAATTACTTTAGGGGATGAATTTACATATCTTAATGATTTTTTCCAGACGCCATATGGAAATGAAATAGCAGAACTCCGCAAAAATAAACCTTTAGCAACAATGCCCATTAGTATGGATGACAAATCTGGTGTTGAACATACATATAACGTAGAAATCAAAGGATGGATAGGAACTTATACATCAACTCGCGGCAGAAAAGTAGAGTTAACGGATTTTCCTGATAATTTTATTTCTCTGTATGCCAACCAAAAAATGGGCGAATTTAATATACTTCCTGTTGTTGGACAAAATAAATTGAATGAAGTCTATGTCGTAGGTCAACTTCATGTTGATATTTTTGAACTGACGGAGTTACCCGATATGGCTCTAAGCAATCGTCAAGGATATAAAACGGATGATCCTCGCTATCAGGCGGTACTAGATTATGTTAGAAAAACTTTATTGCCTGATATCTTGAAAATGCGAGATTTGTTTGTGTCTTTGGGCAAAAAGAAAAAAGAAGAAAAAAAGCTAGAACAGCAACGTCAAAACGAAGCTTCATTTAAAAAGTCGGTAGATACTTTCAGAAAAAACACCGCTAAGAAAGCAGCTCAAAAAATTTCTTCTCGTTTAGGTATTAGTACAGAGCAAGCTGATGAAGTAGAGGCAATACTTTCTGATGAAATAAACACCAACAGTCCGGATATGGGGATTAAAAGCATTATTGATTCTCAAAAGAAGAAATTGCTAATTAGTCAGACATATCGAGACAAGGATTTGGCGGATATTATTTACAATATGTTGGTATTTAACAACGTACCGCCCGAAGATATAATTTATACAAACTGTGATGATGAAGTATCACGCATCCCAGAAGGCGACGTAGGAAAAAGTGGGATATACGACTATTTGCGAGATTTCTTTGTTGATAGTTATTCTACGCAAAAGATTTATGTTATTTTCGTTACAAGTCATAATACGAAAAGTTCATGGGGTGCATTGATGGAAGTTGGCGCAGCATGGATAACTCAAGTTGAGCATAAAATATTTAACATTTACGATTTTCGCCCCGAACATCCTTTAGACGATGAACAGCAATGGCATTCAAGTTCTAGAGATGATGACGGTAATCTTTATATGTCAAAATTGAGCGTAGACATTTTTGCTCAAAAAATCGAATATATATGCGATAAATTGGGCTATAAAAAAAGAACCCGTCAGGAAAACAAGGATCATTTGTCAACATTGGTAAAGGTTACACCTCGTTAAATATGAAAGCACGCCCCAATTTTACTAATCAGTAATTTGGGCGTGCTTTTAATATTATATAAGCGTGGCGTTGTTATGTCTGATGCGGTATCTTTAACTATGGGAAACTCCGTTTTCCCACTTGGATACCGCCTGGCGGCTGACACCGATGGTTTCCGAAACAAACTCCTGGGTCATTTTGCAGCGCACACGGTTCTCCCGCAGGGCTTCGGCCAGGGACTTGCGGGTGGCTTTCTTTTCTACCCGCACTTCGTGGGAGTTGATGTAAACCCGCAGCGCCTTGATGACCAGCCACAGCAGGTAGATACCGACAATGCCCATAGCCAGCATGAGCGCAAGATTGAATACCGCCCAAAGAATGCCAAATACTTGATATTTCATTTTATAATCTCCTATCAACAGCTTGCAGTGGGCGGTGCACCGCCCGGCAAAACCCGGCCGGATGGTCCGGCCCCTTGTGTTTTGCTGGCCTTATTATAGCGAAAGCACCCGGTTGCCGCCACCAACTGGGGCGATACTTTGGGTTGCAGCCTGCTATTTTGCCGGTTTTGGGGCCATTTTGCATCAAAAAGCACCCACCCGCCGGAAAAACCTGGCCAGGCGGGTGCAAAACCATGCGATCCGATTTTGGCAGAATCAGCGCAGCAAACCGGGCTGCCGGGCGGCGGTTCTCTGCGCGCGCAGCGCTATACAGTTTGTATTATTTGTTTAGGCAATACCGCATAATTCTAAGTGCCGATACGGCGAGCGAGGTGCGGCAGA
>ERZ1026970.315-NODE-315-length-17480-cov-7.715179_pt1 | contig 17480 bp, 13 predicted proteins | sample MGYA00519563_ERZ1026970 | MGnify/ENA primary metagenome ERZ1026970 (study PRJEB26926, sample SAMN06164665) | human gut metagenome | biome: ENVO:00009003; feature: ENVO:2100002; material: ENVO:00002003 | host: Homo sapiens | place: USA | collected 2012 ... | reverse complement strand
ATCAAGGGCAGCCTGATTGGAAATCAGTATACCATTTACACGTATGATAATTTTGGAAATCTAGTACTAGAGACAAGCGGAAAGAAGATCGACATTGCCGGAAATCCAGTCAAAAATACTAGCTACGATGAAAACGGCAAGGTCGTGGCAACCGACGAGCAGGATTCCTTCGATGACAGCGCTATGGTCTGCCTGCAGGCTGACCGCAAGACGATTTCCGGCGATGGCCGTGAGCTTGCGTTTATCACAATCACAACCCGCGACAAGAACGGCAACCCTGTGCGCAACGCGAACGACTGCGTGACGGTCCGCGTAAATGGCGCAGGTGTGCTGGTGGGCCTTGACAACGGCGACAGCGCCGACCCCGACGAATACCAGACCGACAGCCGCCGCCTTTTCAGCGGCATGCTGCTGGCCGTTGTGGCGGGCAATGGCCGCACTGGCACGATTACCGTGGATGTCACGGCCCCCGGCCTGCGCCCTGCAGTGCTGACGCTGAATGCCGCCCCGTTTGAAGGCCCCGTCCGCCGCCGTCTGCCGCCGCTGACCTTCGGCGGCAGCACGCAGGAAATCCCTGTGCGCAAGCTGGCCCTGACCGCCGAGCGCACAGCGCTGGACAAGGAGCACCCCGTAACGCACATCACCGCCGCACGCCGGCCAGCGGCAGCAACCTTCACCGACATCGAGTGGCAGTTGACCGACGACAAGGGTGTGCCCGCCGTGAACGCGGCCATGCAGCCAGACGGTGACGTGCTGACGGTGACCGCCCTGGGCGATGGCACACTGCGGGTTCGCGCCCTGGTGCGCAACGGCCACGATGCGCCGCAGCTGATCTCCCAATTGGAGTTGTCCATCTCTGGCGTCGGTCAGCTGCACAAGAACCCTTATGAATTTATCTCGGCCAGCCGTTTTGATGCGTCCTTCGGCGACATCGGCAACGGCAACGAGCGCGGCGTTTCCACCTCCCGCACGGGCCGCAGCTGGGTGCTGTTCGATGATATCGACTTTGGCCCCGATGGTGCAGATACGGTGGAGCTGCCAATCTTTGTGCTGGACGGAGAACCGACGACCTTCCGCTTCTGGGACGGCGAGCCCTACGCCGAGGGCAGTACAATGATCGGCGAGCGCGTCTACCACAAGCCCAAGCAGTGGAACGTCTACCAGCCTGACACCTTCAAGCTGGACAAGCTCCTGCGCGGCATCGGCAGGTTTGCCGTGGAGCTGAACGTGAAGGTCCACATCAAGGGCTTTACCTTCACCCGTCATTCTCGCGCATGGGATACCTTGGCTGCGGGCGCGTGCGATGCCGTCTATGGCGATTCCTTTACCCGCGACGGGTCGCGTGTGCTGGGCATCGGCAACAATGTCTCGCTGCTGTTTGACCGCATGGACTTTGGCGAGACCGGCTGCTGCGGCATCCGCATTACGGGCCGCAGCCCGTTGCCCGCCAACACGGTGCATCTGATGTTTGCCGCTGCAGACGGCGGTGAGACTGAGCGCCGTGTGGTCGAGTTTGGCCCACAGGCCGATTGGGGCGAGCAAACCTTCACGTTTGAGCCCGTCACGGGGGCGCGGCAGGTCACGTTCCTCTTCCTGCCCGGCACGCAGTTTGACTTTGATTCCTTTACATTTATTTGAGGCAACTACCTATGAACCACGAAATTTATGCGGACCATGCCGCCACCGCGCCCATTGAGCCGCTGGCGCTGGAGGCCATGTATACCGCATACCAAGAGTACGCGAACCCCGCCGCACTCTACCGCAGCGCCCTGCACACCAAGCAGACCGTGGAAAAAGCACGGCTGACCGTGGCGGAAAATCTGGGCTGCACCCCCGACCATATATTTTTCACCTCCGGCGGCAGCGAGAGCAACACCTGGGCCATCCGTGGCACGGTGCCGCAGGGCGGCCATGTGGTCACAACGCCCATCGAGCACCACTCGGTTCTGAACGCCTGCGCGTCAATCCGGGACGACGGCGGCCGCATGACAACGCTGGAGGTTGATGGGTTCGGCCGCGTTGTACCTGAGAGCTTGACCCGCGCCCTGGCGGCCCACCCCAACCTGGTCAGCTTGCAGTACGCCAACAACGAGGTAGGCGTTGTACAGAACATCCCCGCGCTGGCAGCGCTCTGCCGTGAGGCGGATGTGCTGTTGCACGTTGACGCTGTGCAGGCTGCGGGACACCTGGCCATCCCGCTGGACGGCATCGATTTTCTGTCGGCATCGGCCCACAAGTTCGGCGGGCCGAAGGGCATCGGCTTCTTGTATGTGCGCGAGCCTCGCAAACTGCGCCCGCTGATTTACGGCGGCAGTCAACAGTACGGCCTGCGCCCCGGCACTGAGCCCGCAGCGCTGATTGCGGGCTTGGCCGCAGCGTTCAAGGTCACCTGCGCCGAGCGCCGCCAGCGCACTGCCAAAAAGCGTGCCCTGGCCGAGGAGTTTTGGCAGACACTGCATGCTGCCCGGCCCGAAGCACGGCTGCACACCCCTGCGGACGGCCTGCCGGGCCTGCTGAGCGTTGGCCTACCCGGCCGCAGCGGCCAGCGGCTGACCTACCAGCTGGATGTAGCAGGGGTCAGTGTCTCCCCCGGCGCAGCGTGCGACAACCGCGGCGTGCAGGAACCCTCCCACGTTTTGATGGCTCTGGGCGGCACTGCGGCCGAGGATGCGCTGTCGACCTTACGTTTCAGCTTCGGCAGTGCGAACCGCCCCGGCGACGGCAAAGAAGCTGCGGAACGGCTGATAAAAATTCTGGAACACCAATAATTTTATTCACATATATAGGAGGTTTTACCATGGCATTTACCAAGTGCTGGCTGGCATACCCGGAGATTAGGGGCTGCCGTTGCGACGCGATTTCTCTGCATACCGAGCTGACGGGCGAAACCATCGACCGCGCCAAGGCAGAACTGGCCGAGGGCTTCAAGGGCCTGTACGGCGCAGCGCTGACCGAGGGCGACGACATCACCCTGGCGCTGGACACGGCCCAGGACCCTGAGGGTTACCGCTTGAAGGCCGCCGACGGCCATTGCACCATCGAGGGCGGCAGCGAAGTAGGCGTTTTGTACGGCGTTTTTGCACTGCTGCGCAATCTGCAGACTGCAGGCAAGGCGTGGGCGCAGTTCACCGCCGATGAGGAGAAGGCACCATCCAACCGCCTGCGCATGCTGAACCACTGGGACAACATGGACGGCAGCATTGAGCGCGGCTACTCCGGCGATTCCTTCTTTTTCAAAGATTCCGAAATTCTAATCGATGTACCGCGTTTGACGGCTTACGCCCGTATGCTCGCGTCCGTGGGCATCAACGGCATCACAATCAATAACGTCAACGTCAATGACGCCGCCAGCAGGCTCATCACCGACCGCTACTTCGGCGCCCTGCAGGAGTATCTGAAAATCTTCACCCCCTACGGCGTCAAGCTGTATCTGAGCATCAACTTTGCCGCCCCGATGGAGCTGGGCGGCATGGACTCCGCCGACCCCTGCGACCCCGCCGTGGCCAAGTGGTGGGCGGATAAGGCCCAGGAGGTCTGGGCAAACCTGCCCGGCCTGGGTGGTTTCCTGGTAAAGGCCGACTCCGAGGGCCGCCCCGGCCCCTTCACCTACGGCCGCAACCAGGCTGACGGCGCAAACATGCTGGCCGATGCCGTGGCCCCCTGCGGCGGTCACATTGTCTGGCGTTGTTTCGTCTACAACTGCCAGCAGGATTGGCGCAATACCAAGATTGACCGCGCCCGCGCAGGCTACGACTATTTTATGCCGCTGGACGGCACCTTCCGCGACAACGTCACGCTGCAAATCAAGAACGGCCCCATGGACTTCCAGGTGCGCGAACCGGTCTCCCCGCTGATTGGCGGCCTGCAGCACACCCACATTGCCGTGGAGTTCCAAATTGCGCAGGAGTACACGGGCCAGCAGCGCCACGTCTGCTACTTGATGCCCTGGTTCCGCCAGATTTTGGACTTCGACATGCACACCCGCCCGAACGGCGACGCCCATGTGCGTGCGCTGATCCAAGGTGCAGGCAACGGAATGGTGGCCGTGACCAACACCGGCAACGATGAAAACTGGACCGGCCACGACCTGGCCGCTGCGAATCTCTATGGATTCGGCCGCTTGAGCTATGACACCACGCTGGACCCCGCCGTGATTGCCGGCGAGTGGCTGCGGCTGACCTTCGGCAACAATGAGCCTGTGGAAAAGACGCTGTACCGCATTTTGATGCAGTCCTGGCCCACCTATGAGAAATACAACGCCCCCCTGGGCGTGGGCTGGATGGTCAACCCCAACAACCACTACGGCCCCAACGTTGACGGTTATGAGTACAGCCGCTGGGGCTGCTACCACCGCGCCTCCTTCGACGGCATTGGCATTGACCGCTCGCCCACGGGCAGCGATTACTGCCACCAGTACGCCCCCGAACTGGCCGAAATGTACGCCAATGTGGAGACCTGCCCCGATGAGCTGCTGCTCTTCTTCCACCACATGCCGTACAACTATGTGCTCAAGAGCGGCAAAACGATCCTGCAGCACATCTACGACACCCACTTCGAGGGTGCCGAGGACGCCGCGCGGTTCTACGACGAGGTTGTGGCGCTGAAGCCTTACCTGGATCCTGCCGTGTACGCCCGCCTGGAGGCACGCTTTGCCCACCAGAAGGAGCACGCCTGTGAGTGGCGCGATGTCATCAACACTTACTTCTACCGCAAAACGGGCATCGGCGATGCCCACGGCCGCAAAATTTACGAATAATTAAAAAGTGCGCCGCCGCGTGGAACTTTCACGCGGCGGCGCTTTTTTATCCGTGGGAGGCCATCTGGCGGTACTCGGTAGGGGTATAGCCTATCTGCGCCTTGAACAGGCGGTTGAAGGTTGCGATCGAGTTGAAGCCCGACCGCATAGCGATCTCGGTGATGGGGATCGTATCGTCCACCAGCAGTGTTTTGGCATAGATGATGCGGCGCGCCACCAGGTAATTGTGGCAGGTCATGCCCGTGTTTTCCTTGAACAGGCGCGAAAAATGGTAGACACTAAACCCCGCGCGGAAGGCCAGATCCTCAACCGAGAGACGCTCGGTGCAGTGGTTGTTGATGTAGGCGCACAGCTCTGCAAAGCGGCACATGTGGTCCTGCTGCTTGGGGTAATCCAGCACCTGCTCGCTGTTCTGGCGGTGCTCATACCGCCCGAAGATTGAGAAAAAATGCAGCATCAAGGCCATGATCTCGCTCTCACGGTAGACGTTCGTGCTGAAATACTCGCCCTCTATCTGCGCCAGCACCGCAAACAGCTGGTCGGCCAGTTCGGGGTCCTCCTGCCGGGTGACAAGGCGGAATGGGTAGAACGTGTTGAACAACTCGGCCATGTCCTGTATCTGATGAAAGTACGATACGCTGTAGTTCATGATGTATCGCTCCCCCGTTTTGGGTGCGCGAATGCTGTGCAGCTCGCCCGATGCGATAATCAGCACATCATGGGGCTGCAGCGTCACGGTCTTGCCCGCAATCGTAACCGTGTAGGTACCCTCGATGGGGGAGATGATCTCGCCAGGGGCATGCCAGTGCAGTGGGAAATCGGCGTCCTCCATGTTGTGGTAAAAGCGGATCGCCGTTGAAAAGCGGAAATCGACAGTTTCAGTCGTACCGTCCAGATTCTCTATTTTGCCGGGGCTCACACTGCCGTATTTTTTGAGCAGTTCTACTTCCATAGTTTGTTTTCCTCGTGGCCTGCTGCCGTAAAAAGGTCGTTTCTTTTATTGTATCGCGGTTTTCCGCCCTAGTCAACAGGTACGGGGATGGAGTTTCCCCGCTAGAGTTTTATAATAAACGCAAAGCTCCAAAAACAGAGCTTTAGCACAAAAAGTACAAATACCGTCTATACTTCTTTATGCCTTATCTTCCACAACCTCTGCGCACTCCGGAATATCCGAAACCAAACAGCAGTTGCCGTAGCTCATTGCTTCCAGTAGACTTAGCGGCATTCCTTCCAAATCAGACGGCAGCGTGTAGATGTAAGCGTTGCTGTATAGTTCATCCAGCATTGCTCCCTGCACAAACCCAGTAAAGAGAATCCGATCGTCACCCTTCGCCAGGTCTTTCAATTCCTCCATAAAGGAATCCGTATCGCTGGAGCCACCTGCAATGACCAATTTTTTATCTGTCTTGATATTCTTGAAGGCCTCAACCAGATATCGAATCCCCTTTTCTGGCACCAGACGACCGAGGAACAATATGTAGGAATTTTTCTCCAATCCAAAATGATCCGTGATCAGCTTTGCTTCCCGAACCTCTGGCCGATTGACACCATGTGGAAGATGTCGTTTTGATCGCTGGGACAGCGTTAATATTCCTGTTCGGCTGGTTTTTGGTGAAGCGGCTGGATCGCTTTCGATGAAAATCAGAAGCGAATCGAGGAAGCGCCCGAACAACAGCAGCCTGAGCAGTGCGTGCATCTGGCCGGAAATATTTCTCCTGACAAACTTGAGGAAACGCTTTCCCGGTTTCGCAGCAGTCATGCCCATGTAGAAATCGTGATCTATGATTCAGAGCAAATTTCATTTCCGGACAACGAATCCGATTGGGCGCAGTAGAAACCTTCACATCTTGGTGCTATAATATCATTTAAGAGGGGTGGTGAAAATGTGCAGAACAAAGGAAGCGAACTTCCAAAAGAGCATATTCTTGTGTGCCTGTCCTCGTCTCCATCCAATGAACGCATCCGATTGGCGACAGCCGCCGAAGTCTTGGGCTTGGGTTTACGCTCTGCCAAGCCATCATTCATCTGCTTCCGTTTTACATGATCGGCTATGGTGTGATACGCTGCTTTGTAGAGGGACTTCGTACTGACAGTCTCTATCTGATGCCAGGTGTCCGCGTGTCGCAGGTGTTGTCTGGCTGCCTGATTCTATTGGGCGTTTTACTCGTAGGTATTATTCGAAGAAGGCAGGATATACAGGTATGAAACTAATTTGCTCTTTATTTATCACATTCTTAAAAATCGGTGCGTTCACCTTTGGCGGCGGATACGCTATGATTGCGCTGCTTGAAAATGAGTTCGTTGAAAAGAAAAAATGGCTTGAAAAAAGCGAGTTTCTGGACATGGTTGCGGTAGCCGAATCCACGCCAGGACCAGTTGCCATCAACAGTGCGACTTACATTGGTTACAAAATTGCAGGATTTGCGGGTGCAGCCATGTCCACACTTGCTGTCAGCATTCCATCTTTCTTTGTAATTTATGGTATCTCGCTGTTCTTTGATCAGTTTCTCAGTTTGCGCTGGGTTTCCTGCGCATTCCGCGGGATTCAGGTATGTGTGATCTATCTGATCCTTACCGCAGGGCTGAAAATGCTTAAAAGTATTGACAAAAATACACTAAACTTGACGATTCTCACGTTGGTCGTGGCTTCCATGCTCTGCTGCTCGATCACAGCAGTTTCGTTTTCCTCTGTGTTTTACATCCTGATCTGCGGCGCGGTCGGGCTTGTTGTTTTCTTTCTGCGAAAAATCCGGAAAGGAGATGGGAAAACGTCATGATATACCTGCGTCTCTTTCTGAACTTTTTGATGATCGGTGCCTTGTCTTTCGGCGGCGGCTATGGAATGATTTCGCTGGTACGCGAAACGGTGCTTTCCAACGGCTGGCTGACAGAAAACGAGTTTCTGAATTTTATTGCCGTATCTGAATCCACACCGGGACCCCTTGCCGTGAATATGGCAACCTTTATCGGCTCAACACAGGGCGGAATCCTCGGTTCATTTGTTGCAACGCTGGGCGTGGTGTTGCCGTCATTTTTGATTATTCTCTTAATTGCATCCGCACTAAAGAATCTGATGAAATATGCACCCGTCAACGCCTTTTTATCGGGAGTTCGTCCGTGCGTTGTAGCGATGATCCTTGCGACCGCGCTCAGCATGGCGCTGTCTACGCTGTTTGGCCTCACAGATTTACAGGCCGGATTTGCGCCCGATTTGCGCTCTATCGCAGTATTTGCCATGCTCGGAGCAACGCATCTGATTTGTAAAAAAATCAGAAAAACAGCTCCATCGCCAATTCTGATGATCCTGTTTTCAGCAGGCCTCGGAATCTTGTTTTGGTGCACATTCTAGCATGGCGATTGATTTTATTTCCAACTTCAATAGCAATTCCTGCTGAACCGCGCTTATTTCATTGCGTATAATTTCGAGCGACATCACCCTTCATTCATGATGCCGCTCCGCGCTTCGACCATACCATTCTGCCACAAATGAGCTGACCATCGTTGTAATAGCGAGGACTTGAAAGTCCTCGCTATTAGCATACATCGTCGTGAAGGTTGTTTTTCTCGGTGATCATGGAAATCAGCTCGTAGCACAAAACAAAGGTGATGATGATAGCCGTAACGCACCATGACAAGCAGAAACAAGTTGAGGTGAAAAGGTCAAGCCGCGCAAACCCGCATGAAATCAGGCTTTTCTCTGGTTGTCCATATGCGGTTGTCAAGTAAGGAACAAAAATTTTTGCAAATAAATAAGCCCTACAAGGTTTTCAAATCGGTTTTGAACCAATTTGATCCTTGTGGGGCTTATCTCTTAATTTTTATGGACGAAGACCCTTTACAAGAGTCTGAAATGCAAACAATTTAAAAACCAATGTCCAAAGTAGGAAAAATTTGAGTAAATTCCGACACTTATTTTATGCAGTTCTATCTTTATGAGATTTCATCAACATCATAATACTTAAAATCCCGGAAGCAGGCACTTCCTCCTGTTTCCTCTGCCGCATAGCAGAACAGACCAAAACGGCAACCAGTAAAATGATCCAGTTTGAAGTACAGCTTATGCACAGTTCCGATGGGTAGCCAGTCTCCCTTATTTACCCGGTAATAGCAGCGTGCTTCATCCTTCATGTTACAGAAATCTGCTTCAAGACGAAAATCCATCTGGTGTGATTCAACAACAGTTCTTTCCGTCATATCCAATATACCATCTTCTTTTTTATCCAGCATAAGGACTTCATATTTTCCATGATGTTTTGTAATGCCAACTGCAGCATAACAGCTCTGCAACGCACACAAACCTGCGACATCGCCCTCTTTCAATGCAGAAGCATCAACAGTAACCTCAGCTGCGCAGGACGGATAACTCATCCTTTGCGTAAGCGTATTTACTGCCTGCGTAAGCTCTGTACAAACTTCCCGTGTTGTAATTGTATAGGTTCCCTGCAATGCATCCAGATGATAGTACCGTGGATCTGGATCATGATTAAACTGCCAGCGCGGAAGCAGCCCATTACAGAAATCATCACTTCCCACTAATGGCTGATAAATATATCCTGGTCTGGTACTGTGAACCTCTATTTCTTCCGGCACATGTCCGTTCTGTCCAAAAACCGGAAAATGATCCTTCCAGGTAACCGGAACCAGAATAGGAATCCGTCCAACTGCTCCGGAATCCTGAAACAGCATTGCATACCACTTTCCATCCGGCGTATCCACTATTCCTCCCTGTGCCACGCCCTGTCCACAATATCCACGATCATCACAAAGTACATCTCCACCCGTGAATTTTCCTTCCAGAGAATCACTGTAAAAGCATGCTTCCGTCCGCATCCAGCGGTCTCTCTGGGAATGAATCAGAAAAATATAATAATAGCCGTTTATTTTTTGAATATGAGAACCCTCATAGCCTAGCTCCGGGTTCTTATGATCACTGACTAAAAGACGATGTAATCCGTCCTTCTTTGGTGCAGTCAAATCTTCATTCAATTCTGTAATCCAGATTTCATCATTTCCATATACAATATAGTTTCTGCCATCCTCATCAAATAATAAAGAGCCGTCATGATAAAAGCCTTCTATCAGCTGCTTTTTCCATGGACCATCTATTTTTTCCGAAGTATACAAATAAGTCTTACGGATATCATTTGCCACAAAGCAGATATAAAATCGGCCTTCATGATAGCGCAGGGAAGCTGCCCACATGCCCTGTCCGTAAATATTCTGACCGCTTTTCAGTTGCTGCGCATCCGTATGATCCAACGTCTCATAGACATAAGTCACATGCTCCCAGTGCACCAGATCAAAAGACTGCAGAATCTCACAGCCCGGCATAAAGTGCATGGTTGTGGATACCATATAATAGGTGTCTTCTACGCGGATCACGTCTGGATCTGGATAATCCAATCTTGTTATAGGATTTACATTCATTGTTTATTCCTTTCTGTTTTATCTCCATATTCTTTCTTTGTTCTATTCTATTTTTACTATTTTATCTTTGTTTCTTATCCGTCTGCCTTTTCAACTCTTCTCTGCCCCATTTCACTATTGCTAATATCACAATCTCACAGTAAAATATAATAATCGAAAACGATCCTGCACCATGTTATTCATCAGAAAATTCCGGTTTGCACAGATTTACCGGGAATAAACAGAAGGAGACCAGCATGAAGGAAAACCGGAGAGACTATGAAGAAAAGTCTGTAAATAATAATCTTCTATGATAATGATCGAGCTGGAAGCGCTAAATTGGAGCTTCCAGCTCTTGCTATATATATACAACATGATTTCGGGCATGTCAAGAGCAGACGTCAAAAACGTCCTTCTCATCATATAGAGGATCGGATATACCTCATCCAGCGGTCGATTTTTCCAGTCTTCGATCTGAGGCATGATTTTATCTGTAACGTCTGAAATAAAGCCTTCTGATGTTTCAAAACCGTAGATATCTTCGATGGTTTCGGATATTTGACGGGTCGTCATCCCTTTTGCATACATGGAAATAATCTTCTGATCGATATCAGAAATATCCTTCTGACGTTTCTTTACAATCTGTGGCTCAAATGTTGATTTACGATCCTGCGGAACATCGATATCCATGCTGCCATAGCTGCTGTTTACACGTTTTGATTTATATCCATATATCACCATTCTCCGATATTTCGGTGCAAACACTACATGGTATTGACATCTCCATGTCGTATGGCTTAAACTATCTACGTCTTTGTTATTTTTCATTTCAAAGATAAACCTCTCTGTTCCTAGAATGTGGTTGGCAAACCCACACTCTATTCTACAGAGAGGTTTCTCTTTGTCTAGGGCTAAAGCCTTTTTTATTCCACCAGCTTAGCTGGTGGTTTTTCTTCACTCAAGTTCTTAATAAAAAAGAGGGCCATCGCTTGCGGCGCGGTGGTCCTCTTTTTTGCTTGCTTTTTGTTTGGTCTCGTGGTAAAATAATGATGAAAGTTATTTCAGTGAAAATGCATTCAGTATTATTGGAGGTGCAATATGTTTATAGGCCGTGAGAAAGAACTGGTGCTCTTGCAGCAAGACTACATCGGCAAAGCTGTGATGGTCTACGGCAAGCGGCGAGTTGGAAAGACCACGCTCATTCAGAAAGCCCTTGATAACTGCCCTTATCAGACCGTCTATTTCGAGTGTTTGAAAGGCACAGTACAAGAAAATATTGATAGCCTCGTTGATGAGCTGGTTCGAGCCAAGATATTGCCAGTAGCTCTGAGCTTCAGTACACTACAAGATGTTTTTACCTATCTTAACACGCTGCCTCAGAAAATGGTTGTCGTCATTGACGAATACCCCTATCTGAAGGTGATGAATGAGCCCACAACAGTTGATTCCGTTTTTCAGAGCATCATTGATAACCGGCTTGGAAACATTGAGCTTATCCTCTCCGGCTCTCACATCGGAATGATGAAGGACCTCTTGCAGGAGAAAAATGCTCTGTATGGACGCTTTGCTGTCACTATCAAACTCAACGAATTGAACTATCTGGATACCGCCAAGTTCTATCCTGACAAAACTCCCTACGACAAGGTGGCGCACTATGCTGTATTCGGCGGTTCTCCTTTTGTGAATCAGGCGTTGCGTCCTACTGCCACGCTGCGAGAAAACATCGTCAGTACAATTCTAAATCCTGTGAGTGCGGTGTACCTGTATGCCAGTCAGTTGCTGTTATCGGACTATTCCGTCAAAATCAACGCAGAGCGTATCTTTGCAGTCATTGGTAACGGCAAGAAGCGCTATTCTGAAATTGAAGACAAGCTGGATGTGAAGAAGACCGGCAATCTTGCAAAACAGATGAAACCTCTGCGTGACCTCGAAATCATCTCCCGCAATTGCCCCATCAACAAGCTCAACGACAACAAGAAATCTACCTTTGAAATCAACGACAACTTGTTACGGTTCTACTTTACCTTTATCTATAAAAACGCCAGCGCATTGCAAGTGCTAGGCGCAGAGGCTTTCTATGATGAGTATGTAGCCCCTACTCTGACAGACTTCATCTCTCGCCGATTTGAGGGCATTTGCCGTGACTATTTCAGTTTACAGGTTCGTTCTGGGAAACTGAAGGGTGTTCGGAACATCGGCAGCTATTACTATGACGACCCCGTCCACCGCAAGAACGGTGAGTTCGATGTTGCTCTGGAGCTGGCAGACGGCTATGCAATTTATGAGGCAAAGTATTATGCCCAACCTATGACCCTCGATGAAATTCACCGTGAGGCTCAGCAGGTGGCGAACATCAAGGAACTGGCCGTTAAGCAGCTCGGATTCATCGCCATCAATGGCTTTGTGGAGCAGGAAAAGCCTTATACCTATCTTGATGGCAATGACATTTTTGCGGGAATGTAGCCCGAAGCAAGCGGTTGACGCATCACCGCTGCAATTCAACCTGTTTTCGCACAAATCAAGGTCTTTCTCAAAGAGGTTCACCCATGGAAAAAGCCACATACAGTCTATCTGCTCTAAAGCAGTGCAAGGAACTCATCCGAAAAAACCGGTGGAGCACACGGTTAAAGGCCGAGCATAATTCCCGGTGTGCGGAGGTCAATGTTCTGTTCGCATCCTGCCAGAAGCTGCTCAACTATGTCATGTTCTAGCCGGACCTTTCCCCTGCCTACGACTATCAGCAGATGGTCCTTTCGAAGAGCTGTACAAAAAAACAACTCGACAATCAACTTCGTGTTTGCCACGCGTATGCCGAAAGACAGATTACTCTTATCGAAGATGCGCATAGCGAAGCCGTTGAGTCCTTCGAGCGTTGTCCTTTCCCGGAGAATCTCGGTTAAGGTCTTGCCCTCATACATATAATCCTGCCCGTTCGAACCGTGATAGAAAAACACTTCGTCCTCGTCGGTCAGCAGACGAACTTTCCAGAATCCGGAATAGTCCGGAACTTTTTCTTTCTTGTATTCGGAAAATACGGTGGTAAACGCATTGAAAATATATGCGGCATCATCAACCGGTATCTGAACCTTGCATTTTTCCCGCCCATCTATTCTGGTTGCACTGAGTTTTACGATGCCATCCGGCGTGATTTCGAGCAGCTCTTCCTCGTTTTGTAACTGGCTGGCAACATTGCTGAACCCATAGCGCCGCATTCGGATTTTGACGAGCTTGCCCTTGAATGGAAGCTGTTCGTGTGTAATGTATCTACCCATTTGTTTTGTCCTTCGTCTCTAAAACGGTCACTTTCCGCTGTCTGCCGCCACTACCTGTTCCGCACCCTTTGTCGCCGAGGCACTGGTGAAATACCGAAGCGGGATATTTTTGCTACGAACGATGTCGATGATTTTATAAAATGCCTTATGCGACATATAGTTCGTTTGAAGCCAAACAACCTCCGCTCCCTTGACCTGTTCGCTGCTTGGCTGGCCCTCAATGAACCGCACATCTGGCAGCAATGGTTTGATTGCCTTTAACCAAGTAGGATGACCGCCAAAGACTATGTGCTTTTTCGTTGTATGGTACGGAAATGCGATTTTTGCTCTTGACTCTTCCCTATCTGTATCGGCATCGTTGGTCAGTGCAAAGACCAGCTCGCGGAGGTCGTTTAGCTCCTGCTTTTCTGCCGCTTGTGTCTTTGCTTGCTTCTCAGATTTAGCACCCACATCGGTCAGTGCTTTCTGTGCCTGATACAGTTCTTGCTTTTGCTTTTCGGTCTCGGCCTTGAGCTTTTCAATCTGCCGCTCGTAAGCCTTGCACTGTTCTTTCAGCGTCTCGGTATCGTCTGCCGGGAAGTCGATACGCTCTTCGAGATTTGAGAGTAGTGAAATGTATGCGCCATATATAGCTTTGCCTTCGGTTGATGTCACGCCGGATTTATCCAGAGCATCAGCAAACACATCAGCGTTTCTGGTGTTTCGCGGGACAAGCGCTCCGTTCGTGAACGCATAGATAGCCTTGGCCGGAGTATGCCGGAGTATGCCGGAGTATATCCCGTTCCTTACTGTCTGACGGCAGTTGGAGGGACAGTTCATTCCAGCTAATCGGTATCATACGACTATCCTTAGTCTTGTAGTCGTCATAAATGTTCAGGCGTGGCAGGTTCTCTATAATATCTCTGGTTCTGTTGCTACTCTCATCGACATATTCTTTCACAGCGCCACCGCTCCATGGCAACTGCGCGGCAGCATAGGAGAGCAAGACGCTCGTTGGGTAATAAACCCACGGCAGATAGTCACCCTCGTCAATTAGGTAAAAAAACGCAAAACAAACTTCATACGGGTCCGCCACAGAAAACTTAGCGGCGCGGCGGGCGACAAATTTTGGGTAGTACTTAGCCCATGTTTCTTCAGTCCAGTAGGAGCAGGTGATGCTGTCGCTTGCGAACTGGTCCATCTCGTCGTAGAGGGCATCATCCTTTTCATTTACTTCGTCAATTTTTTCGAGAATCACTCGCGCCTGTTCTTGCACCGAGGCAAACTGAATGCCCAAATCCATGTCAGAGCTAATGCTCGGCACATCACTCACGACTTTTGGTACAGGTTTTCCGTCAAAGTATGCCGATGCTTTCTTTGTGAGGGCATTTACCTTGTTTGTTACCGCCTGAAGTTCATCGTTCAGCCGCTTCAATTCCGTAGCATAAGCCGTTTCTTTCTTTATCCAACGGGACCTACAAGCAAAGTATCGGTCCGTTGCACCCTTGGACCGCATCGCGAACATGTTTACAGCATTATCCACCAAGTCTTCAGGGAGTAATTTCAGAACATCCTTGTAGGTTCTGCGTGAAGGAACATCCTGATGCTGCTTACCGGCTATTGTATAACAGTCAGTAACCGGATTGTCGGCGGGCAATTTTTTGGGATTTATTAGCCCCGTACAATCATCATTGCGATGCAGGATTGTGTAAACCATGCTCCTGATGACATCTTCGCTGTAACAAGGAGATATGCACTGCGGAATTTTTACCGAATCGAGCTTTTCCCTCTCACGAGGCAGAATTTTCAGAGCCTCATCCATCTTATGGTTGGCTCGGATTCCATCCAATAGCCAGAGGGATGCGGCGAGCGAGTAGTTGAATTGCTCTTTCCCAACATTATAGGGCGGGCGCATAATCAAGTTTATGGCTGTCCAGTCCGCGTCAAAGTTGTAGGCTTCCGTTTCCTTGATGACAAATGAAGAGTGCACACCCCGTCTATAGCTTCAAAGTTTAGGCGGGGTTAGCTCGCTTACTGGGAGTCAATATAGGATTTTACAGCCGATTCTGTTCTGTCCGAAACGCTACACACAAAGTAACTATCGCTCCAAAAATATGGCTTCCAATAATACTGTTTGAGTTGCTCACTAAAGTTTTTACGAATAAGTCGAGAAGTAACAGTTTTATAATTGTTAGCCAATTTGGATAGTTGTACTTGTGGTGGGGCCTCAAACAAAATGTGGATATGGTCCAAGTCGGTATTGACAGCCTTAATAGTGCAATGCCATGAATCAAAGATTGTTTTTGTTTGGTCAAGCAGGTAGACTTTTATCGCACCTTTAAGCACAGGATGACGATATTTTGTTACTACAACTAAATGGTATTCTAGTAGGTAACAGGAGTGTCTATTTGTCCTATATAGGTTGTTTTTGCACATAGTATATCCTTTACAACTAAATATTTTTGTGGTATAATCATACTATAAAGCAACGCTATTGTAAAGGAGGTGAGTGCTTTGAATATTACATCCAGCTATCAAGTCAGAATCGTCAACTGCAGTGTCAACCTTATCGATACGGTTCGTATATATCAGGAAGCGCTCTCCTACCTGATTGGTGTTGTCAGCGAAAACTGGGATGCCGTAAAAAGCATAACTACCGGAGCCTTGGAACAGCAGCGCTATATCGAAAAGCTGGTTCATGGCAATAAAAACCGTGAAGCCAAATATCAGGAATTCGATAAAATGTTCCATAAGTATCCTTCGTACTTGCGCCGTGCAACAATTACAGCTGCTATCGGTGCAGTGAGCAGCTACCGCAGTAATCTTGCTAATTGGGAAAACACCGACAAGCATACGCTACACCTATGTTTCATGTGGAGGCAGTCGTTTACCTGACACGCGAGGCGTGACAGGCAAAAACATATAGCCCGAAAACCATGATGAACAGGAGGTACCCAGATGAGTGAAATCACGTTGAACAGCCTTCCCAAGACCTTGGACGAGCTGAAGGCTATGCCCCAGGCTGCGCTGACTGTGCCGGAGGAAGTGGCCGCTCTGACAGTGGCGGCGCTGGCGCTGTACCCGGAAAACCCTGCCGAGACCGAGAAAATGCTGGATTTCCTGCGCGGCCCGCGCCCCTTGAACGGCATCGACAAACAGTTTATCCGCGACCGTTTTCGCGGCAAGGAATACCTGATGCGTTCCTACCTTGTCGGTTCCACACCGGAAAACAACTACACACCTGTGCAGCCGTACCGAGTCACCGTTTCGGAAAACACTTACAGCCGGACGCAGTTTGTCGACGGGTACCTGACCTTATATGTGGCTTGCAGCGGCGCTGACAGCCCGCGCCCGCTAAAGCTGCGCAACAAACCATCCACAGGGCAGTGGTTTTTGTGGGAGCAGCAGCTTTTGACCGGCATCCGTATTCCGCAGGTGGCTGACCCCTGGGCATAACTCCCCCGCCCTGAGACCTTACAGTTTTCCTGACAGTTAAATCGCTCTCGACCCATGGACAGGTCGAGGGCAATTTTTAGTTGTGCATTGCGGCGCATAAAAAAGGAATCTCACTTGAATCAAAGCGAAAAAGACATCCCGGAAAAGGACGGAAAAATCACCACGGCATCGGCCGCTGCTTTGATGCCCGCCTTGACATGCCCAAGGCCATTGCCAAGGGCGACGATATCTGCGCTTTGCGGCACATTAAATCCGACGATAAGCAGGGTGACCAATGAAAAATGTAGACACATCCCTCGGAGAAGCCCCATCTATAGCCGAAAGGCTTAGGTGGGGAGGTTCACATGGGACCGCGCTATACTTTCTGCTAACGGTCTCGACTTTTCCAAGGCATCGATGCGGCGGTCGATGCTCTTCTTGTCGAGGTCAAAGGATGCCACTATCTCTTCGAGATTGCCGTTCCGCGCACCATCAAAACATTTTAAGCTGTGCTGGAATGCTCTCCTGCACTTTTCCCGAAATCCAGCATTGCTCCCTGCACAAACCCAGTAAAGAAAATCCGATCGTCACCCTTCGCCAGGTCTTTCAATTCCTCCATAAAGGAATCCGTA
>ERZ1026970.308-NODE-308-length-17726-cov-5.540999_pt1 | contig 17726 bp, 24 predicted proteins | sample MGYA00519563_ERZ1026970 | MGnify/ENA primary metagenome ERZ1026970 (study PRJEB26926, sample SAMN06164665) | human gut metagenome | biome: ENVO:00009003; feature: ENVO:2100002; material: ENVO:00002003 | host: Homo sapiens | place: USA | collected 2012 ... | reverse complement strand
ATCTACACTTATGCGATCGTCGGCAGCGTCAGATGTGTATAAGAGACAGGATATAGGCACACAATATAAAGCAGCAAAGTTAATTTTTAATCATTATATAAATGAAGAAAAAGAATTAACTGACATTCAAGAATTAAGAACCATTAAGAAAAGAGAAGGAAGATATTTATGAGTTTAAAGTTTAAACAACGAGATCCAAAACCAGTGGAAGATCTTCGAAAAAAGATTCAATCAGCCGAAATTTCTAATCTCAAAAAAGAGCTTGATGAAACATTCAAGACTATTGGAGAAGAGTTTAAGAAGATTCGAGAAAATCCTTTTTTTAAATTCTTTAATTCCTTGACAAAAGAACAACAACAAAAATTTTTAAACAAATTTAAAGATGAACTCGGAAACTGAATCTCAAAGAGAAATCCTTATTAAAATGGTGAAACAAATTGATCTTTCTAAGTTGTCAGATTCTAAGCTTAGAAAAATTATTAATATTATTATTCAAGAGGAACAGAAGCCGGTAGTAACTACTAAGTCTGATAATATTCAGATCATTACGGAGAAATGTTACAGAGAGGCACAAGATATTATTAATAATAAAGAAAAAGTTAATAATAAAGAAGCTCCTAAGATTATCCCCATGACTCCTTATGAACCCAAATATGGGTGGAAACCAATTTGGAATGTGGAACTTCAAAGTTAAGCACTTTCAATAACTAAGAATTTTCATATTATGTCTTTAATGAAGAATATAACAAATAAAGCTATTAATAATGGTTTATCTGTTGGAGGATTTCTTCAGATGATGATTCTATTTTGGTATTGGTTTGGTTATGAGCCTTTTACTAATTGGAATTGGATTCAGTTATTTTCTCCAACTTGGATTTCTATTGCTGCTACTATTCTTGGAATTATTTTCGGGGGAATTATCGCTCTACTAACTATTATTATTTTTGATAATGACTAAATTTTTACTTTTTTCTTCTTCTACATGTGGTCCATGCCGTATGATGAAACCAGCCTGGGAACGTATAGTCGAAAAATATAAAAAAGATCCTGAAACCGAATTTATGAGTTTTATCGTCGATCAGGATAATTCGGCAATGCCTTATGTTAAAAAGTTTAAAATTCGATCTGTTCCTACCCTTGTCGCTTGTGATGAGAATTATGATAAGCTCGAATCCTATACTGGAGTTCTTTCTCAAGAATGGCTGGAAGAATTTATTCTTCGTAATATTGAACATGAACCAGAGCTATAATGTCTCTTAAAGTTATTAAAACAAAAGGAAATATCTTTGATACAAAAGCAGATGTAATTTGCAATGCCGTCAATTGTATCGGAGTAATGGGAGCAGGAGTTGCAAAAGCTTTTGCCGATAAATTTCCTGAAATGTATTGGAGCTATCAGAACTCTTGTAAGTCTAAAATGGTTAATATTGGTAAAGGCCATTATTTTTATTTGTCCGATGAAGATAATTGGAAAATGATTGCCAATGTTTCAACTATGTTTTATCCTGGTTCAATAGCAAATTTGGGAGATATTTCTTTGTCTCTTTGTGATTTGTTTGAAGTTATGAACACTCATCATCTTAATACTGTTGTAATGCCTTTTTTGGGATGTGGTATAGGACGAGTAAAACCAAAAGAATTTGAAAATCTTTTGTATAATTTTCGAACAAAGCATGATATTTCTGTTCTTTTAGTTGAATATTGTAATTATTCATTAGTTTCAAAGAAATAAAATGAATTTATAATCAAAATTTTCATTTTTTCTTAAAAAATATCTAAGTTTTAATTTTACCTTGCTAGATAAAAATGTTAACAAAGTGATTCGTTCATCTTCCCATACACTTAAGTATGCAAATCGAGATAAAATCGATTTGTACTGGAAGATTATTAAGGATTATAAAGAGTTGCTTCAGTTATATCTTCATAAAATTCATGATGGTGAATTACCATTGAAACAAAATCTTTCAAGTAAGTTTTGCCCACAATTAAATGATATTTCTAATAGTAGATGGAGGGCGTTATGTTATCGAGAGGCCTCACAGATTTACCGTTCGCAAGTTACTTTACTTAAGAAAAAAAGAATTAAGAAGATTACTGAGTTAGTAATTAAATCCCATAGTATTAATCTTAACTATATGCTATGGGATATTGAAGAGGATAAGACTAAGGAGTTTGACTGTTTCATCAAGATATTTTCACCATATTTTCAAGAGACAAAACATCGAGCTATACTACTTAAACTTCCAATCAATCATCATCGAGTAAGTTTGAGGTTCAAAAATAATGGTTGGAAATTAAAAAATAGTTTCATGCTGTCTGATAATTTCTCGTTGAAATTATTTTGGGAAAAAGAAGAAGCTGAAAAGAAAAAGAATAAATTATCAGCAGGAGTTGATTGTGGTTACAAAAAGTTACTCGCATGTAGTGATGGAAAGGTTTATGGTAAAGAACTTGAGGACATTTATGAAAAGATTTCTCGCAAGAAACAACGGTCTAAAGCTTTCAAACGAGCTCTTAAGGAGCGTGATGAAGCAATCAATCTAGCCGTTAAGAAATTTTATAACGAACATAAAGATTGTGGGCAAGTAATTATCGAGAATCTTAAATGCGTTAAGTACAAATCAAAGTTTTCTAAAAAGTTTAACAACAAGTTACAAAGGTGGAGTTACATTAAAGTAATGAATAAGTTTGAGTCACTTTCTGAGACGGAAGGTTTCCAGTTGATTAAAGTTCCTCCTGCTTATACATCTCAACGATGCCACGTTTGTAATACTGTTGATAAGTCGAGTCGACAAGGTGACGTATATCACTGTAAGACTTGTGGAGGAACATTTGATGCTGATATTAATGCTGCTATCAATATCCTTCGCTTGGGAGTATATGGTCCCCATGATAAAATAAGTTAATTTTCAATGAATTTCATTAAAATTAGCAACTATGCAGGAAATTAATCACCTTTAAAAGAATAGTAAAAGTTTATTATTTTAATATGCTTGATTATCCTAAGTGGCTTTGGACGCGCAATCAAAAAGCATTTCTTGAAAATTATTACCACACTTTAATTCCTTCTGATGGAGAAATAACAGTTGATGAAAAAGCAAAGTTTTGGTTAATAAGAAACGGTCAGACTGAAATTAAATTAAGCGTTAATAAATTTAAAGAAATCGGAGTTAATTGGGATAAAGAAAGTATTAAAAATCAATTTGTAATACTTAACGAATACAAATATTTGGACGAAAATCAAAAAATTAAAATTTAAAAATATATGAGAATTATTGGACGTTTGGGACGTGTTTTGTTTGGCTGGCTTAATCTTGGTGTAAATTCACTTGAAAGTAAGAATGTTGATGCTCTCATTGCATCTCTTGAAGATGAAAAGAGCAAGGCCGAACAAGAAATTTATGAACGATTGATTGCTGTAAAGACTACAGTAAACAACATGACTAAAAATGTAAAGAGTCTTAAGCAAAAGGTTCAAGTTCTCAATGAACGAGCCATTCTTGCTCTTAAGAATGGCAAGGAAAGTCTTGCTGCCGAATTTTCTCTTCAATATGAAAATACTAAGGCACAGCTTGATATGGCTGAAAAGGCTCTTGAAGAAGCAACTGCAACTTATGATAAGTTGATTAGTAATCAAAGGGCTGTTCTTAATTCCTATGATTCTCGAATTGAACAGATTAAGCTGAAGGCTGCATCCGCCGCTATGAAGGAAGATCTTGCTGCTTTGAAGGATATTGCTAATATTTCAGGCAAAAATGATTTTAATGGAATGTTGGCAGATATAGATAAGATCCTTGAAAAGAAAGATTCTAAGGCTGATGCTTCAATTGAAGTAAGTGGAACTCTTAATGACACTAAAGATGAAATGAATGAATTTATTGAATCTGTATCTAAAGAAGATGCCCTTGCCCGTTTGAAGGCTCGTGTTGCTGAGAGTTAATGAAACGAGTAGTTTTCAAACTTATCGATCGACTTGGTAATGGTAAAACTTACCAAGTCGATTTATTTGAAGAAGAATTCTTTGAAGATCCTGCTTACAGGACTATTGAAGATTTTAAGCATGCTTTTACAATTTACTCTCCATTTGCTAATAAAAGTAAAATCATTAAAGTAGAGAATGGCTTCAATGAAAGGTATTTCACTTGGTGGAATACTTTAGGAATAGCTTCATTTGACCACTTTATTGATATAAATCAATCTTTTTTAATTGAAGTAGAAGTAGATTATCATAGGGGAATTTATTCTAGAGATCTTGAGAATTTTGTTAGAGAGGCTTTTTTAAAAAATAATTTAATTGTTGATAGATTTACAGTTATAAGTTTTAATCAAGCAAATTTTAAAGCTTATTCTGTTGATTTAAACAATGATACTCAATATATTTTATTTGACCCTAAAGTTAATAAGAACTTAAAATTACTTTTATTAAAAATTGAAGAAGCTATCCCAGTAGCATTTATTGAAACAATTAACAAATTGACAACGGATTTAATCACATATCAAATATAAACTATGGCACTAAAAATTGATATTGAAGACCTTGAGATGATTCTTGCGGCTTCTAAAGTACCTCAGGATAAACAAAAAATTATTCTGGAGGAAGCAAAGGCTCTTGTTGAGCAAGAGAAAGAATTGACTGAAAAGAAAAATCGAGTTAAAAATCGATTTCTTGTAATGCCGATTGTTTTGGATGATACAGAAGTCGAACAATTTCAAGATCGTTCTTATGTAATTATTCAAGCTCCTGAGGAACTTAGTGATTCAGAAGTTCAGTTGGCGGTTGAACGAAATCTTATCGATGTTGTGAAGTCTCAACGAGGTAAAAAATATAATATCACTACAGTTTCCAATGCTATTTCTAAGATAAAAGCAAAGGATTTAGTTGTGGGGGATTATAAGATTAAGTTAAAGACCAAGATTCCAGTGGTTGGAATTCCAGTTATTAATAATATTTCTGTATAACATTAATATTAGTCACATTAAAAAATAAAAAGAAAATAAAACATGAAGGATTTTTTTGCAGCTCTATTTCTAATTATTGCCGTTGTTGCGGCTATTATTTTTGCCGTTAATTTTTCAAATGAAAAAATTGATGGCGGTTATGCGGGTTATGTTTATTCCGAACCAATATTTGGTTCGAAGGAATTTAAACAAGTAATTAAAGGACCCGGTAGTACAGGTATGGTATGGAGGCAGAATTCTATTAAGATTTGTGTAACTCCTTATACTCAGACTGAAATTTTTGACGATGTTCGTAGCTCGGACCAACTTAAGATGAAGGCTGAAGCTTATCTTGTTTATCGTATCGACAGTGAAAAAGTAAAGGAATTCGTTGAAAATTATGGAGCTATTTCTGAGACAGTCCGAAGCCCGGAAGCTATTGCTCAAGATGCTTATGCTTCATTTATTCAGCAACCTTTCCGTACTGAAGTACGATCTGCTATTGCCAAGTTTAAAGGCCTAGATGCTCCTTCTAGGATTCCGGAAATTACCAAGATGGTAGAAACTAACCTTAAGAAGCAACTTAATGGTACTCCATTTATTGTTGAAAGTGTAACTATTGGTTCTACTATCCCGCCCGAATCGGTGACTCTTGGTATTACTAAGAAGGTTGAGGCTACTCAGGAATATGAACGTCAGGCTACTCAGCTTGAAATTGCAAAGCGTTCCGAAGAGATTGCTAATGCAGAAGGCCGGGCAATTGCCAATAAGATGGCTGCAGAAGCTCAAGGTAAGCTTCTTCAGGCTAAGGCTGAATCTGATGCTGCAAGGTATCGCCGAGAACAAGAGTCTTTGGCCATGCTTGCTCAAAAGAAAAATGAAGCAGAAGCTCTTCTTGCTATGAAGACCGCAGAAGCTCAAGGTAAGAAGCTTGAAGCTGAAGCAATTCGAGAACTGAATGCAGCAATGGGAAGTAATTATGCTCGAATTAAGTTTTTTGAATCTTTCAAAGATATTAAACTTCCTTCAATGCTGATTATGGGAGGAGCTAATCAAAATGATGGTTTGTTTAAGGTTCTGAATATTGCGGATTTTAAACCCGCTGGTAATTAACTAATAAAGAAAGAAATTCCGCTTAATTTAATATTAAGCGGAATTTTTATTTATACTGATATGAATATTTTTAGTTTTGAATATGGTGATTTGTCCGGAGATGGACATGATGAAAGAGATATAGTATGGTTAAAGACTGATCTCACTAAAGAAGAATTTGAACAATGTTTAGATGGTATTAAATCTGAACTGGGGTTTGATTTTGATGATGATATTTTTGTTGCAGCTGAAGATGATGTTCTTCCAGTTGAGCTAATTGACTATCTTAAAGAAAATAAATTTGACTTTATAGAAAATATTTTACAGGCCCAGATAGATAAAGTTCATTTTACAATAGATTTTTTTATACCTCTTATTATTTTCCTTGTAAAGCAAGTATATGAAAAGCGGCATCCGGGTCAGACTATTTTTCTTGAAGAAATACTAAATCCTTTTCCTACGATAAGCCGGTACTGGGGTTATGGATTATTCACTTGGGGTTAAATTATTAGTGATATTTCTTCTGTCTTCCTGTTGTTGTCAGAAAGGATATTTTCCTATTCAATATAAACATTCTCCTTGCGGCAATTCTATATCTTTCGAAGATTTAGATTCAGATTGCGGGCAGAAATCTATTAATTTGTATTATAATGATTAAAAATTGTGAAAAGATTAACAACTAAAGAGTTTATTAAAAAAGCTATTGAAATACATGGCAATAAGTATGGTTATTCTGAAGTTGTATATTTTAACACAAAAACATTAATTAAAATATTTTGTCCCATACATGGCTACTTTGAGCAAATTCCCAACATTCATTTAATGGGCCATGGTTGTCCTAAATGTAAAGGATTTAACAGGACTACGGAAGAATTTATAGAAAAAGCTGAAGAAATTCATGGGAAAGGCCGATATGATTATTCTTTAGTTGATTATATAAATTCAACAACTGAGGTAATCATAAAATGTAATAAATGTGGTTGTATCTTTAAGCAAGATCCATCAAGCCATTTAAGAGGAAAAGGATGTAAAAAATGTGCAATTAAAAATCAGTTTTTAACTGAGGAAGAGATTAGAAAAAGATTTATTGAAGTTCATGGAACCAAATATGATTATTCTTTAGTAATTTATAAAAATAAAAGAACAAAAGTAAAAATTATATGTCCCATACATGGAGTTTTTGAACAACGTCCTGATAAGCATTTTTCAGGCTCCGGCTGCCCATTTTGTGCCGGAAATAATAAGAGAACTATTGAAGAATTTATAAAAAAAGCTAGAGCTACTCACGGAGATAAGTATGATTATTCTTTGGTAGCTTATAAAAATGCAAAAACAAAAATTATTATAATTTGTAAAAAGCATGGCCCATTTTTACAGTTGCCCAATACGCATCTACGCGGAAGCGGTTGCACTAAATGCTTGGCGGCATCAAAAAGATCTAAAGGTGAAATAGAACTTTGTCAATATATTAAATCAATTTATCCAGGCGAGGTTCAAGAAAACTCAAGAGATATTATTGGAAAAAAAGAACTTGATGTTTATCTTCCTGAATTAAATCTAGCCTTTGAATACAACGGTGATTACCATCATAAGCTAAAGGAAGAAAAATATCCAGGCTATCATGTTCAAAAGAAAAAAGATTGTGAGAAAAAAGGTATAAAATTAATAGAAATTTTAGATACTCAGTGGCGAAAGAATAAGGAAAAATTAAAAAAGTTTATCAAAGAAACATGCTATAATAATTGTAAATCATGATTCAACAAAACATTTATGCAGGAAATGAAGGTAGGAAGAAACTACTCAATGGTGTAAAGAAACTCACTAATGCAGTTTCATCGACGCTCGGGCCTGGCGGTAGAAATGTAATATATCGAATGGGTAATGCAACATATATTACAAAAGACGGCGTTACAGTAGCTCGCCATGTAAATCCGCCTGATGTACTTGAAAAAATGGGTGCAGATATTATTCGTCAAGCATCTGAGCAATCAGCGCACCAGGCTGGAGATGGTACAAGTACCAGCGCAATTCTTACTGAAGCTATTGCATCCGAAGGTATGAAGTTGATTGAAACAGGTTATAATCCGATTTCAATTCAACGCGGAGTTATTTCAGCGGCAAAGACAATTGCCAACTATATTAAAGAAAATATTAAGCAGGAATGTTCTCCAGAACAGATTCACCAAATTGCTTTAGTTTCTACTAACTGGGATAAAGAAATAGCATATCTTGTTTCTGAAGCTGTTGAAAAAGTAGGTTTGGACGGTTCCATTACTATTAATGACAGCAGGAGTAATGAATCTTCTTCTCAGTTTATTGCAGGTTTACGAGTTCCTCGAGGATGGATGAGTTCTTATTTTGTCAATAATACGACTAAACAAGAATGTATTCTTGAAAATCCCTTAATTCTTTTATCCGGAATTAAGCTGACAAATAATCAACAAATTATGCCTATTCTTCAGAAGGTCTTTAATACTAAAGAACTTCGCGGAAGGCCTTTGTTTATTATCGCTCCGGATATTGAATCCGAAGTTCTTCAAACTCTTGTCATTAATAAGATTAAAGGCATTATTAATATTTGTGCCATTAAGTGTCCCGGATATGGAGACGGCATGAAGAGAGAAATGGAAGATCTTGAAATTACTTTAGGGGGTACATATTTTACTGAACTTCTTTCACGTGATTTTAATTCTATTAGAGAGGAAGATTTTGCCACCTGTGAAAAGATTGTTTGTGATAAACGATATACAACTTTCTTAAAAGGCGGAGGAAATCCTCAAAGGCTTAAAGAACATATTGATTTGCTTAAAGAGGAACGAGATAATTGCAGTCCTGGTTCCTGGGAAGAAGATGTGCTTAATAAGCGAATTGCCAAGCTTGCCCAAGGAGTATGTGTTCTTAATATCGGAGGTAATTCTGAATCTGAATTAAATGAAATTAAGGATCGTGTAGACGATGCGGTGTGTGCCTGTCAAGCGGCTTTACGATCCGGAGTTATTCCAGGAGGAGGATCTGTTCTCGCTAAGATTAAAGAAAACAAGTCTATTAAGTTTGAAACAGGAGATGAATCTTTTAATGCCGGTGTTAACTTAATGCGAAAGGTTCTTGATATTCCTCTTAAGACTCTTCTTGAGAATGCCGGAGTTGAACGACCGGATGTTATCATCGAAAAGGTTGCAAAAGCTAAAGGCAGTATCGGGTTTGATATTAAGACTCAAAAGTTTGTAGATATGTTAGAAGCAGGAATTATTGATCCATTTAGCGTTTGTCGTTGTGCATTAGAGAATGCCGCTGCATCGGCAGGTTTGATTCTAACAACAGAAACATTCCTGGTTGATGAACAATCTGAAAAGTGATTTGTAATCATGATAACCAAAAATCCTCAGGTCTTAATTGATCTGAGGATTTTTATTTTATAGTCACCTTTGAATAGTCAGGATAAAGATAAGATTAATGTTAATTTTAATGAAAAGATTGACTAGAGAAGAATTTATTAAAAAAGCAAAAGCTATACATAGAGATTTTTATGACTATTCATTAGTAGTTTATGTAAATTCATACACTAAGGTTAAAATTATTTGTCCTATACATGGTATATTTGAGCAAATACCTAATGGTCACTTAGAAGGAAAAGGTTGTCTTTATTGTTCAAATAACTTTAAATCTAATACAGAAGAATTTATTAAAAAAGCCAAGGCTATTCATGGAGACAAATATGATTATTCTGAAGTAGATTATCAAAGTAATAAAGTTAAAGTAAAAATTATATGTCAGAAATGTGGACATATTTTTTGGCAAATACCTAATAGTCATTTACTAGGAAAAGGTTGTCCTTATTGTAAAGGTCAAAATAAAAATACTGAAATTTTTATTCAAGAAAGTAAACTTATACATGGAAACAAATATGATTATTCTTTAGTAATTTATCAAAGTTCTAAAATTAAAATAAAAATTATATGTCGAAAATGTGGAAATATTTTTAAACAAACTCCCGGTAATCATTTACAAGGTCAAGGTTGTCCTAATTGTGTTTTGTCTGAAAAGAAATCTAAGGGCGAAAAGGAGTTATGCGATTTTATCAAATCAATTTATCCTGGAAAAGTTCTCGAAAATACACGTGAATTCATTGGTAGAAAAGAACTTGACATTTATCTTCCTGAATTAAAACTTGCCCTTGAATATAATGGAGAATACTGGCATAAAATACATGAAGAAAAAGAACCTGGCTATCATGAAAATAAAAGACATCTTTGTAAAAATGCCGGAATTACTTTGATTGAAGTTTGGGATAGTCAATGGAAAACTAATGCAGAAATTATTAAAAAAGAAATATCTAAGCGCCTTCAGAAAATTAGAGAAAAATTATAATAATTTTGTTATTGTAATTTAAGCATGAAGGTTTTTGAAGAGAATAAAAGTATTTGTGGAGGTATAGCCGAACAGGTCAAACAGTCTATCTCAGCCGAGCGCGTAGGAATGGCAATTTCTATTTTGCGCGATAGGATCTATTCAGACAAATTTAAAGCAACGCTCTTTGAAACGTTAAGCAATGCTTTGGACGAACATGTAAAATATGGCATTAAAAGGCCTGTTTCTATACATCTTACAAAAAATGAACTTTCTATTCGTGATTTTGCTCGAGGTCTTAGTAAAGAAGATACTTTTCAAGTTTTCTTTCAATATTTTGAATCTACCAAGAATCAAGAAAATACATCCATTGGAGGATTTGGAATCGGGTCTAAGGCTCCTGCGGCATATACAGGCCTTTATTTGGTAATTTCTCGATTTGAAGGAACAAAATATACATTTTCTTCAAGCATTGATGGTAATGATTCTATTGCTTCTTTGATTCATTCTGAACCCTGTGATTTGAATGATACGGGTATTGAGGTAAAGATTCCTCTTAATAATTCTGATGATTATTACAAGTTCCTTGATTTAATTAAGGATGCGTATATTACTTTTGGCTTCAGCAGTAATGAACCTGTTATTGAACTTAGGAGTTATCCGGAAAAAATAGATATTGAAGACATACCGGAGGATAAATGGGAAAATTATGTTCCTTATGAAAAAACGCCAAGATTTGCAAAGTATCGAGATAAGGAATTTCTTGATAAATCTCGAGTTCTTTATATTGAAGATACAGTTTTGCTGATTCCGAATAACTGGTCTTCTAATACTTTTTATTCTTCATTTTTTAAGAGCTGTAATTATTATGCTTATGATGGAGATAACATTTACAAGATTGATATTCCTAATGAAATCTTTAATGAATATAATATCATTAAGAATGCTTGTACTGTTCTTTTATTTTTTAAACGTGGAGAAATTCCAATTTCCCCGACTAGGGAATCGATTGAAATAAACAATTTCACAAATGATTGGATTAAAAGTAAATTTAAAATCATTAATAAAAATTATGAAAAAACTATTAATGATTATGTCGATAAACTTATTGACAGTAATTCACTTTGTTCAAATATTATTAATAAAGCTAATTCAAAAAATACTTTATTTTATCGAAATAGTTCAACTATTAAATGGCCGGATTGTTATTTGAATACTGTTTGTTCGGTTGCAAAAAATTATTATGTAAGTTCAGGCAATATTTCTAATATTAATCTTAAAACGAAAAGTATTTATTCAAATCCGACCATTAAGAAGTTTGACGGTGAAATAATCTTTATTGTTCAAGATAAAGATCCCATTAAGCTTCCTTATGGTGAAATAATTAATGCTCTTTATAATTATCTTGTTCAACTCAGGGGGAATGATTATCGAACAGAAATTTTCGATTTTCGAAGAACTCATATTTTTTGTTTTGTTAAAAGTGAAGAAGAAAAAGCAAATTTCCTTAATTTAAGGACAACGTTTACTTTTAATGATAAGCCTTGTTTCAGGCAAAATATCGATTGGTTTAATTATTCTGATATTGTTAAGCATTCAACATATGTCAGGCTTAAAAGAATAAAGTCTTCAGATAGTGAAGCGGTAGTTCTCCGAGATTATTACACTGGTGAAATCATTGATGAGAAAGAATACAAAAATACGTTAGTATTTTATCCTTCAATGCCCATGAATAATGATAATTACCTTAATTCTTATTTGGGCTTTTGTACAAATTTTGTTAATTATAACAGTCCGACACAGCTTTATCAGTCTCGTCTTTGTACAGATTTTGGCATTAAACGAATAGCAAAGCTTTATAAAAATCATTATGATAAATTTGTTTCTCTTGGATGTATTCCAGCTATGGAAATTAAATGGAAAGAAATATATATTGAATATTGTAAAAAGCATAAACTCGTTTATCTTCCGGAGCAAATCATTAATATTTGCATGATTTATGATATTGATTTTAAATCTGTAACAGGATATACGGCTCCAAAAATTTCTGCATCGACTCCTGATTATCCTGTTATTTCTAGGAGGTATGAAATTAATATTAATAAAGGAGGATTTAACCGATTCATAATGGATATGTTTGATCTTTCAATTTTGTCAAATCAATGTTATAATATTCAAAGAGAGTTTGATGCTGAAATTAAAAAGCTTTCAGATAAAGAAATATTGAATTTCTTTTATACTGTGTCATCAGTTTGTTTGAATAATATTTCGACAAATATTATGACCGCTCCTGTAAAAGAAAAAATACAAGCTGTTTTAAATGGTGCAGGATTTCAAACAAAAGATAAAGTTAAATTAACATTTAAGCGAATTCTCAAAAAACTCAACTATAAACTATATTAATTAAACAAAATATGAATTCTATTCCATATATTATGAACGCCTCAGGCTGGACCTTCTTTGTTGATGGTCGAGCGGTTAAGATTACTCCCGATGATATTCGCTATACTGATATTGTCGATGCAGTGATGGCCAATGATGAAAAAACTCTTCTTAGGCTTCTTAAGGAAAATACTACTTCTTATATCATTAATTCCGTTTCTGAAACAATTAAAGATTACGATAATCTCCAATTTGTTGAACGAGATGAAAATGGTGTAATTACTACTATTGCTTCTTATAAGACTCAGATTCTTCCCGAATGTCTTCAAAAAAAGCTTATTTCTCTTTGGAAGTCCGGTTGTACTGATTTTACCCATTATTTTAAGTTTATTGATAACTTGATGGCTAATCCTTCCGAAACTTCTAGAGAAGAGCTTTATGATTTCCTTTCTTATCGGGAATTGCCTATTACTTCCGAAGGTACCTTTATTGTCTATAAGGGTGTTGGAGAAGATATGTATTCGCTTCATGGTAACGCCGAAACCAGAGTGCTTCAAGGTAAAGTAAACGGGCATTACCAAATTCGAAATAATCCCGGTGATGTCATTGAAGTAGTAGTGGCAGATGTTGATGCAAATCGAAATAACTGGTGCAGTGCCGGATTGCATGTTGGATCTTATGATTATGCTAAGGGTTTTGGAAAGCGCGTAGTTGCGGTAGAAGTTAATCCTCAAGATGTTGTTTCGGTTCCTACTGATTGCGAATGTCAAAAATGCCGTGTAAGTAAATATAAAGTTCTTAATGAAATTAAGGAAGCTTATACTTCTCCTGATGTAGAAGTTGACGGCATTGACGTTAAGGAATGTTCCAAGGATCGTACTCCGGTTAATGTTAAAGCTTCTAATCGGGGAATAATTGATGAAATGTGCAGTCCTGCTAATATTTCTAAGACTCGAGAAGCCATTGAACGAAATATTCAAAATCATTATATTCATTCAGATAGTGGGGTTCTTTCTGATGGATCATGGTCATCTGATATTATTATAGGAACTAATATTGCTCAGCTTTGTGGTAGTGTTGGTCGAAAGAATAAGATTTCTCGAGCTGCCATGCTGGCTTTGGTCCTACGTTTAGGATATTCAGTGTCTACAGCTCCAGGCTCAATTAGCAGGTTTATTGTAACTCTTTAATTTTAAACAAAAATCACATATATGCCATTATTTGGCATATATGTGATTTTTTATTTATGGTAAAGTTTACGACTGAAAAGTTTATTGAAAAAGCCATAAAAAAGCATGGTCCTGACAGATATGACTATTCTTTATGTGTTTATCAAGGTTCCAAAGCTAAGCTTAAAATCAAATGCAATAAATGTGGTTATACTTTTGAACAAGCTGCATATATGCACTGGTATGGCCAAGGCTGCCCAAAATGTGCAATAACAAAAAACGCAGAAAAATCAAGATTAACTCTTCAAGAATTTATACAAAAAGCTTGCGAAGAAAATGGTGTCAAATTAATTGAAGTTTGGGAAAATGATTGGAAAAAGAATAATCAACAAATTAAAGATTTAATTTCTAAGCACTTACAAATATAAAGGCTATTTTTATAATATAAATATGGATTATCGTTATTTTACTTCAAAAAAACATATCAATCAAATTAGAAATTTCCTTCACCGCCGGTGTAGTGAAACTTATAGTTGGGAATGTCTGGGTACAATGTCAGATGCCGAATGTTTTAATATTTTGGAAAATGTTTTTGGTTTAATTCCTCTTATTGAGTTTAAAAATCAAATCTATAACAATGATATTAAAAAGATTTATTTGATTGATTCACATGGTAATATTGTGCTTATTTTGAATTCAGATAAATAGTAAAAACCTTTGAGGATTCGGTCATTTATCCTCATATTATCCAGTTTGCTATCGTATAGCTTCTGGACAATCGTATTATGACTACACAATCATTAAAAAAGACGGCTGTTGTCTTTATACTCAGCTTTTCCATCGTATCTGGATTTGCTTATCATAATCAAACAACAGGTTCGCTTCAGGCTCAAGTTTTGGAAACTAAACTTGAACTTAAAATGAAAGAAGAACAATATAAGAAAGAAATTAATAATCTTAAAAATCTTCTTCTTTCCAATAAATCTACCCTTGCTCAGCGAGATAAACAAATTGATAAAATCTCAAAAGCTAAAAAAGAGCTGGAAATTAAACAAAAAGACTTACTTGCTTTAGAGTCGGAGGTTTCTGCCCTTAAGTCTGAAATTAAGAAATATGAGTCCAAAATTACTAAAGATGATGCTCCTGATCTCAAGGACACTTCAGTCATTTCTAAGATTGATGTAAATGTCGTCAATGAGAAGTTTAAAGGAGGTGTTCTTGAAGGTAAAGGAGAATTAATGGTTCAGATTGCAGAAGCTAATTCTATTTCGCCTCATTTTTTTTGTGCCCTTATCGCTCTTGAATCTGGATATGGAAAAAGCAAATTAGCAAGAAGCAAGAATAATTTGGGCGGTATTAAAGGCTCTAAAAATGCTTACAGGTCATTTGAATCTGTGGACGAGTGCCTTATATATATGGGTAAGTTGCTTCGAGAGAAATATCATGAAAAGGGTTTGATTGATATTAATAAAATTCAAAAACGGTATGCTCCAAGCTGGGATGCAGCCGGAAATCGTTATTGGGTAAAAAATATTCAGTCCTTGATGAAGAAAATTCATCTGGACGCATTGAGTTAAAATAGATAATTTCTTTCTTCATATTCTTTACAATATTTCAATTTGCTGGAAAGCTGAATGTACTAATGAAACTTCGGCAATCATTTATGCTTATAAAAACAGGTTTAATAATCGCTCATTTTATAGATTATTCGCAACCATGCCCCGCACCAATGTTAGAGCAGCCTTAACCCTAAAAGACTTTTCTGAGGTGCAACAAACAATTCAAGATATTAAAGATAATAAAACTTGGGTTAAATTAAAAACTTATTAAGTTCAGAGACTTTACCATGAGAAAAGAAATTACTAAGGAAGAATATAAATGTATTGCTAAAGATATAGAAAGTCTTATTAAAAATATCGAAGCAAAGATAGCTAATAGCAAAATGGTTATTGGAGAAAGATTTGAAATTAATATGGCATTGGATAAGCTTAAAGCAGCTTCTGAATATGTCAAATCAATTATTATAATGAAAATTTAATAAAAAACTCACCAGAACTTAATCTGGTGAGTTTTTTATTTTTAAGCACCCATTCTTAAACGATATACAAGCTGGGATTCGGCAGCTTTAATATCATCAAAAATTGATTGAAGCTGTGTAAATTCTCCAGTAATCTTTGCGACTTCATTATTAAAGTTTACAAATTCATCTTCCACAAAAGAAATCATAATATCTTCAGGAACAATCTTGTTATTAATGGTTGTAGTAATCGCAGATTCCCTTCCATAAATTCCAAGGGCACATTCTACATATTCATCAAAAGAATCTTTAAAAGCATCATAAGCCTGGTCCAAAGCCATGTGCTTAGAATAGGAATGAGTACTCCAGTGCAAGACTTTGCACATATTCAAAATATTATTGAATAACGATAAATTAATTCGTTTCATTATGTTTTGTATTTAGGATTCCATCTGGCGTATTAATAAATATCTTTATGAATAGCACAGACGGGTATTTTGATGTAACGGCAAATAGAACTAAGATTGTGACTGTTCCGGACGGATATGAAGTTCGTCTTCATAAGATTGGTTCTTCCGAGGATATTTTTCCTGATGGCCTTAGTACAAAAGATATTAAAGATTTAAACAATACGTTAGTTGTTGATCTTAGTACTCCAGGTACAATTGATTTAAAGGGTACTTTACTTTCCAATGGTCAGCCTCTTCCTACCATGGATGGAGTTGATACAGAAATTGACAGAAAGATTACTGCTCTTAATCTTTCTGGAACTTATGCTACCAAGGCTGCCCTAATGACTGTTGAAACAACCGCCAATGCGGCTGCTCCTCAATCCACAACTTATACTAAGACCGAGGTTGATACAAGTCTAAGTTCTAAAGCTAATTCAGCAGATGTTTATACTAAGACCGAGTCGGATAATAAATATGCAACTAAGACTGAGGTAACCGCTATTAAAACCACTGCAGATGCAGCTGCACCGCAAGCTACAACCTACACAAAAACTGAATGTGATGGTAAATTTGCTTTGCTGACTACTGCTTATACAAAAACTGAGTCGGATAATAAATATGCCTTTAAGACAGATCAGTCTATAACTTCTACATCTGATAAAGTTCAGATATGTAATACTAGCCAGCAAGTTGCAAACGCATCTGCTGTTACAGTCGTTAACGGCGGCCTGGTATTCCAAACTGATGGTAAAGTTTTTATCGGGGTTAACGGTACCTGGGTTCAATTAGGAGTTCCTATTTCTTAAGATTTTCTGTTTCAGTGATTATATGAATCCCGGATTTCGTTAAGAGATTCGGGATTTTTTATTATAAATCTTCTAAAATTATTTTTATGAACTCTTTAATTTTTATCCTTATTATCCCTCTAAGTTTATAAAAATAATTTATAAAAATTAATTTAAATTATATGTCTAAACACCTTCAGGAGTTAAGAGTAAAGGTATTATTAAGATAATATTAATATCGATGATGTTAATCATGTTTAAGAATTCGTCTCAAAAACCTATTGCTTAAGCTCGGTTAACTTCAACGATTTCATTTACTCAAAGAATATAATGAAAATTTATAAAATTCCAGAACCAGCCCTTCTTCATTTATATCAGAACGGAAATTATGATGTAAAAATTTATTCAGATGGTACTAAGGTCAGGACTACTGAAGATGATGAATTTATTGCGCAATTCCCAGAGAATATTGATTGCAAAATCACTAACAAATGCGATATGGGCTGTCTCTTATACACATCTGACGCTGCCGACGATCGCATAA
>ERZ1026970.300-NODE-300-length-18208-cov-4.322922_pt1 | contig 18208 bp, 9 predicted proteins | sample MGYA00519563_ERZ1026970 | MGnify/ENA primary metagenome ERZ1026970 (study PRJEB26926, sample SAMN06164665) | human gut metagenome | biome: ENVO:00009003; feature: ENVO:2100002; material: ENVO:00002003 | host: Homo sapiens | place: USA | collected 2012 ... | reverse complement strand
GAGATTGCCTCTTGTCTCGTGGGCTCGGAGATGTGTATAAGAGACAGCTCATATTCAAAAGGGATATTCGTTGTATGTGCAAGCTGTATTTGATATTGTTGCACGTCTGCCCCGCCTATGCCGAAAACAAAGTCTTTATAACTGCCGTTCTCAACGTCTATATCTGCCATTTCAAGATTTGCCACAGATTCTTTGTTTCCTGCGGTGATATAAAGCTGAGTAGGGGCATTTATTTTTGTTGTAAGAGCAATAGAACGTTTGTGAGTAAACCACGCATAAACAGGCAGTGCCACAAGCAGTACCACCGAGATGGATACTGCTATGACTAGCTGGAGCTTCTTCTTTTTTTCTAATTTTCTGAATTTTCCAAAAATGCTTTTTGCCATAATTTTCTCCTGAAAATGCCTGCTTATTATGAATTTATAAAGCCTGTTTCTATTTTTGCGTTTGTGTAAACAACATAGTCGCTTGAGGTAGTTCCATTAACAACTAAGTTGTTGTCATTAAGCAATACTGCGGTAAGCTCAACTCTATAGTTCGCATAGGTAAGTCCCTGCTCCTCAAAAGCCTTGCCTGTTTTTACTGTAAATTTCGTAACGGCTGTGTTTTGTTCTTCACCATTATAGTCAGTGGTAAAAACGCACTCCTTGCCATTCAGACCACTGCTTGATGCGGCGTTTTCCAAAGTAAAGCTACTTAGGTATTTGCTAATATCGTTTGTCTGCTTATAATCGCCACTATTGTCCTTAACATACAACCTCATTGTATACTGTATTTTTTCACCGCTGTTTCTTGTTGACTGACTAAGCGCAGACAGATCATAGATAGCATTTGCTGTTATTGCCATTTCTTCTGTATTCATATCTTTGGCATTGATACCAAGCTGCGAAAATGGCGAATCCTTCGACTCAAGAACCGTTGACTCTGCAACGTTATAGTTTAGCTGTGCCACCGTCATTGCCTTTCTATAGTAGCGTCTGGCAGGCATAACTCCACTTGCAGAGATAGAGCTGTTCTCAATATTATTCTGACTATATGCAACATAAGACAACGCATTTACGCCTATACCGGTTTTTGTATCCCCGTCCTTACGCTCAGGAAACTGATCTATGATCCCTGCAGTACCATAAGTTAAGCTGATATCAGCCTTGACAGTTATAGAGCCATTTGTGTCACTATTGATATAATTGTAAACCGAATCGGGATACATCAGCATATAGCTGTCTTTAGCTTCTGAAAGTGTCTCAGTCTTGCTTATTTTTGCGTTTGATAACTCTGTGTCTGAACTGTTTAAAATGCTGTAATCAACATTCACCGAAGTTCCTGCAATGATCTTTGCATTAGCTCCCGCATCGTTTTCATCAAAGTTCTTCATAGAGAATTTAAACGCCTGATACATATTGAAATCGTCACTCTTATAGCCATTAAATGTATCTCTAAGGCTCGGATCAATGCTTATCTTTGACGTCATTGTCGCACGGATAAAGTTATTTGACGCTGTTATCTCCTCTGGGTCATGAGCCGTCACACTTACTAGCTGTGTAAAAAAGTTTGCAATAACATATGCACCAGTGTCATTATTTGTCACTTGGACAAGGTTTGTAGGAATATTGCCATTGAGCTTTCTTGGCTTATTACCGCTATAATAATTCACAAAGTTTTTGATGACTTTTTTCGAGCTTCCCGTTTCCGGAATATTGATAGTGAGATAATAGTTCTCGCTTATTATCATTTCGTCATTATCATTTTTTGGTGTATCACTATTCGCTGAAACAGTTATCTTATAAGTGCCTGTTTTATTCTCACCAGCAGGTCTATAATACTTGCCGTCGCTTGTTTTTACAGTAGCTGTAGCTTCATCATCTGCCTCAACAAGTGTTCCGTCAGATGATTCTTTAGCTGTTACCGACGCATATCTTAACAGTACATCATTCATTGTAACCGGTTTAAAGCCACTTATATTTGTCAAGTCAAGCTCACCGGTTGTTTTATTAAACTTAGCATCACTTGCGGTAGAATGATAAGACTTGTCATTGTTATTTGCATCAACAAGAGTTAGCTTTGTATCATCGGTAAGCACACCACTGTCAGTGGCATTATCACCAATAAGATAAAGCTTTTTATCAAAGCTCCAAAGCAGACTATCACCGTTATTGAGCATTTTTTCCCATTCGTTAGCGGATTTGTAATAGGAATACTTAAAATAAGTAGTAACAGGTGCATCAAAGCTCTCAAAAGCAAGCTTTGTTTTATCCGTATAGTGAGAATGGTTATAGTCTGTGCCTGAGATAACGTAAGATTGGAAGCTGAAATCAAGCACCTTTCTTACAAAAACAGGAATATGAAGTCTAAGAGCAGTTTTGTCACTTCCCGTTGGGTCGATATAATCAAGAGTAATGACAGTAAATCTGTTTGTGCCGTCATTGTCATACTGACCGTCTGTGACCTTGAAATATCCTGTCTTGCTGTTAAACGTAAGAGTGCTTTTGTCTGATTTTTTCAAAACATCGTTATCATACACATAAGTCGCTGTGCTTACATTCATAAGATCTGTTGTTTTCAGCTTATTTGAACTGCTGTCGCAAACATCACAATTTGTCAGAACTGAGATATACTTTGCGAGCATTTGTGTGATATTCAACGATGAGTTATCATCTATAAGCAGAACAGGAAGATCGTTCAGCTCCTGAACATCAAGCTCAGAAGCTTTGCCGAATGTTATAAGCTTTGATTTATCCAAATTCTCTGCATATGTCTTTATAGTACTGTTTATGCCATAGGATTTTGTCTTTGTGCCATTCGTATAAGAAGCAGCGTCACTAATGATAGTCTGCATATTTCCGCCAACAAAATCACCTGCGAAAGTCTTACCGCCTACAGTAACGCTTGGGTTTATATTGACATAAGGTGAATAGTTATCAACGTGCGTGCCGCTTCCCTCGCCGATATTTTTGGTATTGTCCTGAGTACCATTGTAGTCGGAGTGAACTGCGGTGAAGCTGGCAGGTATCTGTGAAGCATTATACTGTATATCAGGTAAACAATCCGTGTTATTTACCGATACTCCGATAAATTTAGATGATAGATTTTTATCATTGTTCCAACCTATCAAGTTAGAAACAGACACGCTGTTGTTGCCTCTTACATAGCCTAATTTATTTATGAGAATATCATAAGCATATGTGCTTCCACGGTCATTATGACCGATCACACCGCCTGCACCTGCACCATTGGACTTATCTTCTGCTGACAGAGTAACATTGTTGACTTCACAATCAGTTATCTTCAGATCACCATTAGCTTTTATACCAACATAACCTCCGATACCTGCATCACCAGTTTTAGCGGTTGGTATACCTATCGTTGCATTTTTTACAGCAGACTTTGATATAGTCACAGCCGCATTTTGTGTGCCGACCATTCCGCCTGAACTTGTATAGCCATAAACACCGCAAGCTGATGTTTCAGATGTTTCTCCATAGTAACAGTCATTGATAGACAACTGGTTTTTGTTTATTCCAACGAATCCACCGGCATTACTACCATAAACATCGACGCTGACGCTTGTGTTTGTTATTGTGCAGGCTCCGTTAGACAGTCCTATAAGACCGCCCTCGTTCATTGTCTGGGTTGCAAGGGGTTTATTGTCTTTTTTTGAACCGATAAAGCTGTCTTTATTATAGGCTGTAAGCTGAACATTGCTTATTGTCGTTTTGATATTTGCAGAGCCTGCGATTCCACCTACGCCAAACCAAGTTTTTGTGCCTTTATCAAGATTAGCAAATTCAACTTTATTAATTTTTATCTTAGAATCCTTAACAGCGAATTCGTTGCCTTTCTGAGAATTTCCCACAAGACCGCCTGTTTCAAATCCGCCATACACATAAACGCCACTGTTTTCAGACTTAACGTTACTTATATTGATATCATTTGTTGACTTTCCTATAAGTCCTCCCACAGTATATGCGCCATATATTTCAAGATCGGTCAATGTTATTCCGATAAACTTGCAAGAATTCTGTACTCCGCCAACGATACCACCTGTAGAAAGGTCTTCATTAACATACGATTGTCCATCGTTGTTATACGTCTTAACGCTGATCTTGCCGGAAAGCTTAAGGTTATTTACAGTTAAAGCATACGTTGAACAGTTTATCAACCCAACTCCTTTTACGGAGGCAAATGCGGTACGATATTTATAGTTATCCACATCTTGGAATTCAATAGTGCTACCGCTCTTGTTATCCGTTATTTTCACAGCATAGGCTTTTATATCTGTATCGAGCTTTATAGTCTGATTATTTCCTTCGATAGCTGTCAAAGACAAAGTATAATCACATTTAATGTCGCCAAGGTTACTATCCTTTGCATCAAACAACTGATTTATACCACGAAAACCGGTTCCGGTGAGGTCATAGGTTCCATTTCCTGTGAGTTCAACAGTAAAGTTCTTATTTAATTCGTGTGCCCACTTTGCTTCATAAAGACCTTGTTCACTTGGCTTTGTATATTTTTTTAGCATTACAGAATTTTTCTTTTCATATTCCCTGCTTGTAGCCTTTTCAAGTCTTTGATAATCTGAGAGCGCAGTTTTGTAATCTTTATCATCAGAAGTCAATGTAGCTGTGCCAACTTTTGAATAGTCTGCATTTCGAGTAAAAGTATAATGACCATAGCCGCAAGTATTGTTATTACGGTCTGTATATCCCATACCGGACTGTGATATGATAGACAGCATAAACAACGCCTGTGCATTAGGTACTTCAATAGTATTGGTCGTGCCGGCAATAACATTTAATTTCTCATCATCACTTAGCTCACTCTTAAACTGCGTGATGAGATAATTTTTCCTGCCATTGTTAAGGTTAGTTGACTTACCAAACGTTGTTCCCTCTTCGATAGCAAAGCCGTTTACAACTCTGCCTATATATGGATTGATAAAAAGATTGGTATATACGTCTTCACCCACTGCCTCAGTATTGTTGGTTGTAAGCGCACTATCTTTGGCAACGATGTCCATATTTCTGAAAATAACGCCGCCGTAAACTATGGCGCCAACATATCCGCCTGCAGTAATGAGATGTTGTTTGCTGTTATCGTTATTTGCAAATGTTATATTAGGATTTGTTACCTTGACATTATCAATGATATTATCTCCACCGAACACAACGCCCATAACACCGCCGTAATACTCCGTCTTTCCGGTACTATAGTTTAATTTATTATTATTGTTTTTTGAAGGCGTTACTTCTTTGGTATATTTTATATTGATATTTTTTACAACACTTCCGCTGCTGAACCTGATGAGAGGGCTTGCAGAGTTATTGGTGATAGTTGGATATGTTCCGTCAGATCTCTGCTGTCCAACGATAACGCCTCTGAAAATGTAGCTGTTCGACGTTCCGCCAAGACCTGCAAAAGAACTGCCGAGAACTATATCATCATTTATCTTGTAATAAGCCTCGCAAAGATATTTGATCATGTTATCTTTTGAAACATTTAAAACATTTTTCGTTCCGCTTACGAAATTGCCTGTTCCATCATAAGTATAAGTTTTATGATTAGTGCCTTTGCAAAAAGCACTATTAGCATTAACAGTCGATTTATCGGCAGAAACATTTGCATTATAGTTTACTTCCCAGCCATTTGTAGGTGCGGCTGTACTGATAACTCGTGCGACCTCTGCAAGTGTAGAAGCGTCAAGGATATATGGATCAGAGTATGTTCCGCAACCCTTGTCAAGATATGGTCGCTCAAGGTTTACGTCTATCTCATCATAGTTTTGGGTGGTATCATACGATTTAGCAACATATGGCTTGTATTCAGTAAAGCTATATTCCTCTTTTGCGTTATTTTTGACAGGGGAAGTATACCTGTCATCTCTACTCCAATCACCATGATACTTATTCTGCCTGCTCACATTATCTACACGATTCTTTTTGGTGTCAGACACTTCTTTTCCGTAGGTTACATTATGCTTAATATTGCCAGCTGAGTCTGTACCCCAATCGTCGTCCCATTTATAGTTGTATATTGCAGAAGAGCCTGCACCGTCAGAATGCTGAAAGCTTTCAAGCAAAGTAGCATTTTTGAAAATTGAATTTTCATTACTTGTGTCAAGCTTGATATTTGAGAAAATCAGAGATATATTTTGACCATTTTCGCTTCCTACATTGCCTATAAGGCTTGTTGCAGCATAATTCTGACCGCCTTTATCATATTTTTCAGCAGTCATACTGTGTTTTTTCTGTGACACATTCTGTATAGTGATCTCTGTCATGTTGCCTATCTTATTTATAAGCAAAGGGGCATAGTCGCTTATTGTTTCACCGTCATTCACATACAGATCATCAAGAACGATACTGCCGGTAATTTTGACAGATTTCTTTGTAGTATTGGTGTCGTCAGCAACCGAGCCGCAAACCAATGCACCTGAACCACCATTCACTTTACCGATATTTCCCTTAAAGGTCAGTTTGCCGCTTATGGTAACAGCTCCATTTTCATTTCTGAAAAGTCCGCATTGCATCATATAATGTTGATTATGGTCATTAGTTAAATTTGTTCCATCTATGCCGTCAGTTGTACGGGCATAATTGTCACTATTACTGCTTGATACCATTTCAGACTGATTAAAGCCATTATTTTCAAAAGTAATAGTTGAATTTGATTTTATATTACAACCATTTGTATCAACTGGATAAAATGAATATCCTGTCAAATCTATTTCTGGATCTGTTGGAAAATCTATATTTGTACTATTAATATATGCTTTTATATTATTTGCCGCAAAAAGCTTTGCACTCCACTCAACAGCCTTAGCTCCGCCTGTGGTGGCTTTACCGTTTTTATATACATCAAGGTTATAATAATATCTTGCCCAAGAATTATTTTTCCACACAGCACCATTATTTGTTGTTTGATTTTGATAGGTATTGCATTTCTTTCCGTCCATATACAGCAAACGCTCTCCGTCCGCTGTAACAGCAGGAATTGAAATTATGGCTTGACGATTAGACATAAAACCAGCTGAAGAAGAATAATAAATACTACAACGAGCTATCTCATCAAAATACGAATAGCTTGGGCTTATATTTATCTTAGTATCTTGTGAGATCTTATATCCATTAGGTTTAGTAAGTTCAAAATAAGTTGCATCTCGTGAGCTTCTGTAATTATTGACATTTTCACCTTTAAAATAGTCAAAGCCATAAGAGTCATAATCTCTACCAAAAAGAGTTGAGGCAAGCATGCCGAAATTTATACATTTTGTTGCTTTCACTGTCACACCGTCAAAGCTAACCTCTTTTATGCTCCAATAACCTGTTGTGGAAAGTACAAGACCGCCTAGTTCTGTGCCATTGTTCACTGTTAATCTTGAATTGTTTACATTCAAACTATTCAGATCAATTTCTACTCTATACCAGTTATGCCCTAAAAATCCACCGCTATTTGATTTACCACTAGAATTTATTGTTAAAGCATTAATATTAACATTGGTGATAGATATCTTATTTGGTACAACAGAAGCTGAATTATCCTTAGCACCAACCTCTGCAATGAGTCCGCCAACTCTGGAGTTACTTCCTGTGTGTTTGTCAGTTATATTTCCGTCAACAGTGACATTATTAAACTTAATACCAGTTGTAGGCTTTGATGTAACAGCTCCTACCATTCCGATAACTCCGCCAAGACAAGTACAATCTACCGTTGTTGTGCTATTATCGTATGTAAGATTTGCTGTTACAGCAGAATTAGTGAATGAAACTTCACTTGTGGCTTCAGCAACATATCCAACCAGACCTCCGACAAAATTAGTATACGCACCACTTGGAGATGCGGTCACATCAGCGGTCACGCTATCAATAGTCAAAGCTCCGCTGTTGTATGCAGATACAGAACCAATATAACAAGCATCACCGCCAGAAACATTGTCACCGACAATATTTAAGTTTGAAACAATCTTTATATTGCTTATTTTTGCACCGCTTGTCTTTGCAAAAAGTCCGTTGTGAGTATGGAAAACTATCTTAGCGTCTTTGCCTACGCTCATAGTAATTGTATGACTATTGCCATTCAGAGTGCCTGTGAATGTATGCTCACCATTATCACGCATAAAGCCGGTTAGACCTGTGTCGCTTATATCAACATCTGCACTAAGGCTGATATTTGCCGCAAGCATATCTGCCCTACTAGCACCGCTATACTTAACAAAATCATTGCTATCGTGCTGCATGATCAAAGCCGCACGGGCAAAATCTGCCCTATTGCTTATGGTTATATTATTAGTAGTAAATCCATTTATTGTAACAGTATGCCCAGATCCATCAAAAGACAGAACACCATTAGCACTCTCAAGCAAATCGGAATTGTTAAGGCGAAGCACTCCGCCCCAATCCATATCGTCTATGACTTTTGAAGATGTCCTTTTAAATGACCAGCCGCTTAAGCTATAGATCAAAGCATTGCCTCTATTTCCTACTATCTGACATCCGTTTTTGTTAGGGTCTTTAGGATAAAAGCCTGAAAGGTTTGTTTCACCGCCAAGCCTTACAACGCCATTTTTATTAAATTTGCCAACAATGCCACCTACGCTCTGATTTGCAGAAACATTATTTGCAGTAACTGTGACTTTGCCGCCAACATCAATAAAAGCCTGATCTGCATAGCCCACAAGTCCGCCATAATTATTTTGTGATGATGTGGAATTATTAATACTTATAGTGGTATTCTTGACGCTTACATAAGCATTGCTGTTATCACCTATCTTACCAATAAGCCCGCCAAAATCAGTAGAATTGCATGAACCGGTCACATCTACAGTAACATCACTTAGTGCTAGTTCAGAGCTAAGAGCATTAGCAGAATATCTTCCGACAATACCACCATAAAAGCCTGCCCTGACAGTGCCATCGAAGTTTGAAATAATAGTATCATTAGCGGTGCCCGTGATACTAATTTTTACACTATCTGCGCTGTTTATCAGCACTCCGAAAACAGAACCAACAGCCGCACTGTCAGCGGTATCTCCTGATGAACAAGCAAGTGCCATTTTCATGCCACTGAATTTTGAAATATCAAATTCTTTACTGTCGGCTTTACTGTATGTATAAGAGCCGAAAAGACCGCCCGCAGTTACAGAGCCTGTAACGCTTCCGGTCATGGTAAGGGTGACATCTTCACCGACATTTATTTCTGCATTCTCTGCACTGCCCACAAGTCCGCCTGCGTTGTTTGCGGATATATTTACATCTGTCAAGGTGCTGCGCTTGTCGACGTTCAGTGTTGCACCAGCGCTCATTTTTCCGACAAATACACCTGCGTTCGATTTGCTGGAAACGTCAAGTGAACCACTTGACAAACTTACATCAAGACTTGCGTTTTCGTCCATGGTGCCGCAAGCAAGACCTGCATTATCTCCGCCTGATACTTCCACCTTGACATCATTACTTAGAGTGATATCCAGATCGACCGTTGCTCCATTTTTCATATTGCCTATAACAGACGTGAAGGATTTATAATTTGTAGCACCTGAATCATCTACAGGATCAGCTTTTATTTTCCACTTATTAGCTGAAGCCACATCACCGTGTATAACATTCTCAGCAAGCAAAGCTGAATTTTTTTCTTCCGGTCTAGCAAAAATAATAGTATCTAAATTTGCACTGTCACTAAGATATTCAAACAGAGCAAAATTAATAGGAAGATTAATAGCTGAACCCTCATTTGCTTTGACTGTTCCCATGAAAGGATATTCTTCATTGCCAAGTCCTTTTTCTATTCCTGTAAAATCAGAAGCCTTAAACTGAGATTGGTTGTTTGAAAACAATACAGTGATATTCTGATAAACAGCAGGGTCTGCATTAAGAAGCTTTTTAAAATCGTCTGCATTCTGTATCGTAAAAACGCCACTTTTGATATCGTTAGTTATGTCAGTATATGTATCTGCCGCCATAGCCGTAATAGCATTGGTGACAGTTGATACCATTTTAGACACAAAACCTGAAATGTCTGCAAGCGGCATACTCGTGACAAGCAATACGACAGCTGTAACTAAAGAAATAACATTCTTGCGATACTTGCTGTAAAGCTTGCGGCATATTCTATTAATTTTCTGATTTCTATTAGCTTTCACTTTCAACTGCCTCCGTGCAAAGTTAATATTCTTATCTATACGTTTAGTTCAACAAGGATATATTGCACCTTTGTACCTATCTTTTCGTCAGCGTCATTATACATGGAGCTTAGTGATGATAACTGTGCTGTGCTGTATTTATCACCATTAAGTATTTTCTCAATAACTGTTTTATTCTGTTCTTTATCGGCATCACCTGACAAGAACAAGCTTAAATTACCCTTTATATATTCCGCAAAATTCAAACGTTCTTCACTGTCATCATCAAACAGCACATTTTTCTCTGCCAGATTTTCATCTGTGCTTTTCATTAGTATCTGACCAAGCGTGTTCGGCCACACCCAATATACGTTCACTTCCTGCGGAACGTCTACTTTACAATCTTTAAACGTCCTTGTGAATGTTTCATCATGAAGAAAATCGGAATATGTGTGATTGTTCTCATCATATTTCTCAAAAAACATGATATGTCCATTCATAAATCTAGTTACTTCTTCTTCAGTAACCTTTTCATAAGAAACAGCGTCTTCGTTTTTATTCTCTGCATACCCCGTGATACTCAACTTGAACTGTATCTCCATTTCCCCCGACTGGTTTGGGACAACATAAAAAGTAAGCTTTCCATGACTACCAGGATTAATACCATTCGTCATACCGCTTTCTTCATCAAGAAGCCAGTAGATCTTGTCGTTCTCGTCAGAAGTGATGTTGCTCCCATCAGACACCTTAGAGTAGTCATTGCTGTCAAGTATCTCAGCTTTAAGCACATTGGCACTGCCTACTGTTTTCAGTTCAAATGGCGAATCTACGCTTTTCATTCCAAATGAATCAAGATCAAGGGCTTTATCAATGGTAAACCAAGCCAGACTGACCGCAATAAGTATAAATGCCAGCACTGCAACTGGTATTATTTTTATAATAAGCAGTTTGCGTTTCTTCTTTTCTTCCTCGCTGTCTGCTTTCTCTATCACTTTATGCTCAGCCACTTTGGCGACCTCCATTATTTCATCGAGTCAAGCTCTTTCTGCAATTCTATCATGTGGTTTCTGCAAGCGGTTATCTCGCCTGTGTATTTGTTGAACCACTCAACGTCCATTTCGTTAGGCTCTTCCTGCAAAAGAATAGCCTGAACAAGTGCTGATTGTGAACGTGATCTCTTACGCTCTATCTCCTCGATAGTAAGTCTGCATTTCTTTATTTCTCTTTTAAGCTGCCCTTTACTGCTCACGTTATTGTCCTCCTTGCATTAATTTCCCATTTTATCAACCGAATCAACTATCTCGTTGACTTCCCTATAGCCTTTGTCAAGATTTCCGGTGATATGGTCAAGTGCTTTTTTTACGTCCTCAAGTTTGCCCTGCATTTGTTCGGGATACTTCACAAAGCAATAATGAAGCTCATTTATAGCCTTCTGCTCCTCCGTGTAATCGTCAATAAGAAACACCAGCGACCTTGCCGCACCCATGTCCGAAAGTATCATGTTATATCTCGTTGGAAGATCCTTGCCGCTTTCAAGATAAGTGTCTATCTCCTCAGAGACGGCAGACAGATTTTCCATATACTTAGCAATGTAAGTCTTTCTGACTTCCTCGGACTTGTCCATATAAAGCCCGATAAAAACGAACAGCCCTGCAAGTGCCGCAATACAAATAACGATAGCCGTTATCATTTTAGCCTTCATTATCTTTTCCTGATTCAAAGCTGTTCGCCTCCTTTTTCTCGTTTTCCTGCATTTTCAGCCGCTGAACTTCTTTTTCAACAGCCTCACGCATAAGCTTTTCCTTTTCTTCCTCAGCCGCTTTCAAGGCTTCCTCACGGTTTGAATATATTTTTATCTCAGCGATAGTTTTTACCTCATACACCGCCATGCAAACTGTTGGGATTATCACAAGCAGTATGAGGAGCTTCTTTGTTGATGCAAATGACCCAAGCCACTTGAAAAATCTGAGCTTTCCATAGTATTTTCCAATAATGCTGACTTTTTGCACCGTCACGCTGTCCTCTATTTTGTTAGCATCGCCTTTAGTAACAAAAGTGCCGTCGCTCAAAACCTCAGATATCCTGTGAGTATTTATCTCGCCTTTAATACTATCATCTTGAGAGTAGAACGAAATGATATCCCCTGCCTTTAAGCTGTCAGTATCCGTCCTTTTGATGTAAATATAGTCACCCTCATGTATAGACGGCTCCATACTTCCGCTCACGACTTTCAGTACGCTGTAACCAAAAATGCTTGCTGTTTTGCCGATACAGCCGCAGACCATTATGTACACCGTCACACTCAGCAGTGCCGCAAACACAGCAGAGCCAAGTATTGTCAAAGCTATTTTTACTATCCTCAACGCCTTGCCGATGATACCGACGCTCCCTCCGTGTTATTGTTTCCTATATTTCTCTTTCAAATGCCTTGCCATTCTGCCAACTGCTGAAACATGATACTCCTTATAGAGTCGTTTCATTTCAGCGTCGATAGCTTTCTGCTCCTCAGCGGTGCGCTGTGGCGGAATATATGGTCTTGGCGGTCTGTTCTTTCGCTCAAGACGTTTTCTCTTTTTAAACTGCCTGTTTTTGATATGCCTCTTTACATCATATTTCAGATACGGAGCATATTTTTCATAGATGATCTCAATTTCACGCTCTGCACGTTTTCTCTCTGCCTCAGCCAGTTCTTTTTCCTTCTTGACTTTGAACATCCTGATATAGTCTGGATTATCCGTCACAACAGGTATGATCCCAAATGCGTGAGCCAGAACATATGTTATGCCACGTTTTGCCATGTAATATGGATTTTTGGAATATTCTTTAAATATCTCATTGATATTTTTATTTTCAAAGCTTTCACGTTCAGCTTTAAGACACTCAGCACGTTCACGCTCACGGCGTTCCTGCTCACGCTGCTGTTGTGCTTCTTTCGCCTTTTTTGCAGCGATCTCAGGGGACTCATACTCTGACACAAAGCTTGAAGACACGGCTTCTTCATTCGTGCTGATCTGCTGATCCATAGCAGATCCAAGGCTGCTGCGGACGAGCTTTTTCTCCTCTCGGATCCTAGCTCTTTCCTCACGGACACGCTGCTCCTCTTCACGGCGCTTACGCTCTTCCATTTGCCTTTTGCGTCTTGCGATATGCTTGATCTCTTCCTCTTTTTCACGGCGTTCACGTTCCTCACGCTCCGCCTTTTCTCTTGCAGCCTGCTCCGCCTGCTGTTTTTGGATAAGCTCCAATCTTCTGCGTTCAGCTTCCTCATGCTCCAGCCTTATGCGCTCTTCTTCCTCACGCCGCTGACGCTCAAGTTTCTCCTGCTCGGCACGCTTTCTTTCAGCTTCTGCAGCCGCAAGCTCCTCAGCCCTCTTACGGTCTTCCTCGTCTTTGAGAAACTGCTTTTCTATCTCAACTATACGGTCAAGCTCTGCCGTAAGGTTTCCTGCCTCTTCGGCAGACATACCCATATCTGTCTTACCTGCACTACTTTGTTCACCCTCGCCAACTATGACATCATATTTATCAGACGTCTGCTTATCAAAACGCCTGACAACCTTTGGTGCAAGGGTCTTGCTCTTTATGGTTTTAAGCTCCTCCGACTTATCTGCCCCATGGGTATAGGAGCGGAAAAGCATATAGTTCATTGCGGTCAGACCATATATATCCTCGATATAAGAATCATCAGGTCTTTGTGCAGTATCAGAAACGTTGACCTCGTAGCCTGCCTTATCGTAGCTTTCGATAAACTGCCAAAGGGTAAGACACGCCATAAGGTCCACATTTTTAGTGATAGCGTTTGTTCTCATAACAGGCGGTCTGATAAAAGCGTTGCCAAGAGTGGTACAAAGAACTGAGCCTTTATAGCCCTCGATAGCCTTTTTGACCCTTTCAAGCCTTGCCCAAACGTCAGTATCCTTGCTGCCGCTGACAAGACTGTCAACAGTTTCTATCTTAAAACTAATGTTGACCTTTCTGCCGTCGCCGCTGTCAGCCACGGTATCGTAATTAAAAGAATAAGCCTCCTGCGCCTCTGCGGTCTGGACAAGCTTATTGTATCTTATATTTATAAAAATGTATAGCCTGTCGATAAGGGTATTTACAAATCTATTTTCATATGTATCGAGAGTTTCCTCTTTATGAATGTTGAGTATCTTTGACGGAGTTATCTTTCCAGTCTTTTTGTCGATATCCTGAATAAGATCGGTGTGCTGTCCCAGATGTTTTATGGACTCTACCGTTATCTTCCTTGACATAGCGATAGGCACGATCTCTTCCACTTCTTTAATGGTGTTTCTTGGATTTCTTATTACCGTATCAATATGTGGCAAAGCTTTTTCTATCTCTGTGAGCCAGGACGAATCTATATTCTTCTCGATTATCTTACGATTAAAAGATACAGTTTTTTCGCCCGAAAGAAGCAAGGCACGGGCTGCCGCAAAGCTGTTATTGCCGTCAAACGTCTTTACAGCTTTGTCAAAAGCTGCACGCTGTTCGTTGTATTCGCTCATGCCCGTCCCTCCTCTCAAAGCTTATGAGTACAAATTTTAGTACAGCTTTTGCAATCTTTCAAGATATGCTATAGATTCTTTCATAGTGTTTCTGCCAAAAAGCTTCTGCATATAGGTGCAAAGCTCTTTCAGCTCTTCTCTTAGCATTGCCAAGTTAAGCGACTCAAATTTTCTGAATATCTTTGTGGCAAGCACATAGTCAATGCCGTCAAGCTCCTCGCCGCCGCAGGCAACATATACAGGAACAAACAAGTTCATCTGTTTAAGTATACGGTTACCGAAAGCCACTCTCAGCTTTTCAATTACCCACAGGTCAAGCTGCTGGATCTTTTTCAGACTGTCCTGTGAAACAGGATACATTTGAAAAGCTTCCTTGAAGAGTGTATCAAGATGTTCAAAGCTTAAATTCATAGGCGGCGTGTCAGGTGCGTCAAAGGCAACTCCCTTTGCGTCAAGATTGATAGGCTGTGCACGATCGTATACCTTATCTGAGATAGTGAACGTGGAATCGTCGTTATTTGCAGTACCGATATACCAAATGTTCTGCGGAATACGCAGTTTGCCCTTATCCAGGCGAACAGGGTCGGTACTCCACACGTTAGGAACAAGATCAAGCTCCCACTCGGCAGGATCAGGCATTTCAAGAATCGAGAGCATTTCTGCAAAGTAATATTCTACTCTCGCAATGTTCATCTCGTCGAGAAGTATGAAGTTTACATCGTCATTGTATTCAGAAGAATAAATTCTTTTTAGGACTTCTGTTTCATTAAAGTTCTTCGTGAACTCGTTGAAGTAGCAGAAAAGCTCAGTTCTGTCACGCCATGACGGCTGAACAGAAGCAATAGTGGTATCTTTCTGCAAGAACTTACCGAATGAATATGGCAATGATGTTTTACCTGTACCAGAGATACCTTGCAGGATAATGAGCTTTGTTGAAGCCATGCCTGCAATGAAAAGTCGGATAGTTTTTATGTCATAATAAAGGTGCATTCTTGAGCAGGCAAAGTTTCTGTATGCTTCGCAGATACCACTAAGGGTGATGTCATTATTGTAAGCAGGCGGCTCGTATGTCTTGTAGAAATTGTCCACCTCGATAAGCTTTGAAAAACGGCAATCTGCTGTCTGAACAACGCCGTCCACAATGGTTTGAACTTCGCCCTGTGCAGGCATCTGCTCGCCCTCTGCAAGCTTTGTTTCACCCTCTGCAAGAGCGGTGTTATCATATACGCCAAGCTGAGCCACCTTCATTGCCATGATCTCATCTTTTTCCTTGGTCATTTTGACCACCTGACGCTGCAGGTCAGATATTTCTTCGATAAGATCCTCGTTGCTGACGATAGAGTGTCTGAATCTTATGTACTTTCTCACAGCAAGAACTATCATAAAAATAATAAGCACAAAGATAGCCACAACAACGATAATTGCAAGCACAGAAAGTACCCAGCCCAGCGCACCAAAGTCTGCCGAGTAGGTCTTGAATATCCTTATGTAGTTTTTTATATTGAAGATCTGTTTTATGCCGTTCCACAGGCCCTTGAAGATCTGTCCAAAGCCTGCAAGCATTGACGACATGAAAACAAAAAACCATTTCAGAAATCCATTCATAATGTATCACCCAAGCAGCAGTTATTTGTCATTTTTCTCCTGCTGTGCATTTTCCTCTTCTTTTTTCTTCTGCTGTGCAAGGTATTCCTCAACTGCACGTCTTTTTATTTCTTCCTCATCGCTCTCTGTGATAGCAGGACGCTTTATTTCGATTATGGTTGCGATAAGCTTATAAAGCTCAAAGAGGAAAAACAGTGCTATCGGCAAAAGTATGCAAATGAAAAATCCCGTTTTTGTTCTGAGAAAATCCATTACCTTGCCGAAACCGCCTATTTTTGCACCGTTCCACTGACCGATTATATCACCTGCATAAACAGTGTATGTATCATCTACGTTATTAGCATCGCCTCGTGTGATAAAGCCTACAGAGCCGTTATCATTGAGTACCTCTGCGATACGGTGGGTATTCTTCTCTTTTTTGCCCTCTATAAGAGTCCAGAAAGTGATAACGTCGCCCTTTTTCAGAGAATTGATATCGTCTATTTCCTTTGAGATAATAAGGTCGCCTTTTTTGAAAGTTGGCTTCATTGAGTCAGATTCAACTGTGAGCGGGACATATCCCAGCAGACTTGCCGTACCATTATTCTTATCAGACGAGAACACGAGAATTGTTATAAGCAGTGCAAAGATAAGCACCACCCATGCGATAACATTAAAAACGATCTTCAAAGCTTTTTTCATAATTCAAAACCTCGGAAACCCGAGGCTTCCTCCCTTCTAATTTTTTAAGTTGTTTCAACGATCTTGAAATTCATACCAAGCTTCATTGTGCCACCGATTATTTTGTCAACACAATCAGGGTCATTTCCCTCAAGCCATATGACCACTGTATACTTGTCTTTCTCACCAGGACCAAGCTTTTCACGTCGATCCTTCATGACCTCAGTAGAGGAGGCGAACTCCTTGTCGCAATCGCTTTCCTTACCGCTGCCGTCAGACTTTGTTTTACCATAAACGGTTTTCTCGCCATTCACGAAAAGCTCCACTCTGATAGCTTCATCAACACCGTTCGTGACGTTCTCGATAGTCATTTCGCTGTCATAGCTAAGTGTGTCTTTACCGGAATTTATGAGATAGAAAGTATAAGCTATATACCCCTCGCCATTATGGCTGCCGTTTATCTTGTCGATATTATCAGGGAGATCTTCGCCACTGATATTTGTCATATCATAGAGGATATCCGCATTGAGCCTTGAATTGCTCGTGGTATAGTCAGGAGTTTCCGAAAGAGTAAGCCCCTGATTTATCATATCATACTTACTTATCTTAACTGTAAAGCTACCATACTTGTCGTAAAAATAAGACACCGCATAAGCCGCCGCCACGATAGCGATAAGTATAATGGCAAGTATTTTAAGCAATCTCATCAATACCACATAGCGTTTAGCTTCCTTGGCGGTCCTGCGAAGTGCAAGGGTATCGACTACTCTTGTATTTTTATCTATATTTTTACCGTCCAAAACCGTATCACCCGTTTATTACTCATTTCTATTGCGAACGTATCTTTCCGCAATATATTTTCCTGCATTTTCTCCCGAATAGTAAAGGCACTGCATACCGCTGAGCTGTTTCACCTGCTTATCATCAGTAATGCCGTCAGCTATGACCTCAGCATTAAGGTCAAAAACGAAATTCAGCAGAGAGTTCACGCAGGTATCATACCTGTCGCTCTTACCAAGAACCTGAGCCACTGAGCCGTCAAGCATGATATTATCTACCTTGAACTCAGCGGTCTTAAGCATTTTAAAGTCCTCAGTGCCGAAGCCTGTAAGCAGAAAATGAAAGCCCTGTCTTCTCATAAGAGCCACGTTATCTGCCGCTGTGCTGTCAGCTTCATCAAGCACATCAGGCGACAACTCAAAGCAGACACGCTCATACTTCATGCCAAACTTATCGCAATAATCTGCCACAACTCTCGGAGCTTCCGTCTTCCTTAAAAATCTTGCAGGCATGAACACGCTTGCCCAATCAACGTCAA
>ERZ1026970.297-NODE-297-length-18282-cov-13.988424_pt1 | contig 18282 bp, 10 predicted proteins | sample MGYA00519563_ERZ1026970 | MGnify/ENA primary metagenome ERZ1026970 (study PRJEB26926, sample SAMN06164665) | human gut metagenome | biome: ENVO:00009003; feature: ENVO:2100002; material: ENVO:00002003 | host: Homo sapiens | place: USA | collected 2012 ... | reverse complement strand
GCTCGGAGATGTGTATAAGAGACAGATTCAAATATGAATTTTTGAATTTTATATAGTACCTATTAAAAATATTACTTTAGTATTTCTGATAGGGTATGTTTTCTGAATTTAACAAGATTTATAAGCGAAACAACTAAAGACAAAACTATAATATATGTCAAAACAATTAATGAAAGAACTATAAGTCTTACAGTGCCGAATACCAAAACAATACCTATTGTATTTGAAAAGTATAAATTAAATAGTGCCACAAGTACAGCAGACAATATACCTCCTATTAACATTGCAAAAATTCCATCAATTATAACTTCAAATATCTGCATAAAGAAAAGTTTTCTTTGATTCAAACCTATTGCAAGCATCATTGCTGAATATTTCGTTTTTTCTGTATTATAAAAATACATAACGGTTATAATGCTTATTGATAGTGCTGTAATCAAAAATATAATAACAACATATATTAAATCATAAGCAATAGATTGCTGTTTTTCTATGCTGTCATAATTAAGTCCTTTAATTTGAATAGAAATTCAATTAGGGCATATACTATTCGCATAAGATGTAAATACTGACATAATATTATTTGAAATAAATGCAATAAAGACTGCTGATGCAAGCATAGTTGTCAGAAGTAACGCACCAAGAAATACATATATTTTTTCGGATTTAAGCTCAAGCCATACGGATTTCATAAGATTAGTTAATTTTGTCATCTATCTTTTTACCGTCCTTAAAGGTGATTATTCGTTTTGTGCGTTTAGCGTCAGCCATATTATGAGTAACGATAATTATGGTTTTTCCCTTAGAATTAAGTTTTTCAAACATTGTCATTATTATATCAGAATTTGTACTATCTAGATTTCCGCACGGTTCATCGGCAAAAATTATAGGTGGATTATTTATAATAGCTCGTGCAATGGCAATACGCTGTTTCTCTCCGCCAGAAAGCTTTGCCGTTTTTACCTTTATCTTATCGGTCAAACCTACCTGTTCAAGAACACTATTTACTTTTTCTTTAATTTCCTTTTTTGGTGTATTGGAAATTAAAAGCGGAACTGAAATATTGTCAAATACTGTATACTTAGGTTCAAGATGAAATGCCTGAAATACAAAACCTGTATTTTTACATCTGAAATTAGCCAATTTGTTTGCGTTTAAATCTGTAATAACTGTTCCGTTTACAGTGATTTTTCCGCTATCAGGTTTATCCGGAAAATGATATTCCGACTTTTTAGTTCGATTATATAATCATATTACAAAACTTATTATAAAATATTTTTTACTTTTTCAATTAGTAATATTTACAATTATTTACTATAATACATACACTTTTTATTTATATTTACAATTATCTCTAATTTTATATAAATAAAAGATGTATATTTAAATTTATATTCTTATCTCAATCTATATTTACAGCTATTCCGCTGACACGAGCCTCTATTGCGAGTATAGTGCGATTTTCACAGCCTGTTTTCTCTAACATATTATGTATGTGATTTTTTACTGTACTTTCCGATATTCCAAGTTTTTTGGCAATCTTTGAATTTGGCATTCCGGCAGTCATAAGTCTTAAAACCTTTAGTTCACCTTCTGTAAGTTCATCACTAAAAGCGTGATTTATTTTTTTATTATGCTTTGGAACACAATCAGGATAAACCGATTCTCCTGCCATAGTTCTATCCATAACATCAAGTATTGTTTCCTTAGAAACTTCTTTGAACCAAAAGCTTTCTATTCCAATTTTCCTCGCTCTTTTCAATAATTCTCCATCTACCATAGATGTGACAGCAATAATCTTGATTTCTGGACATATGGATTTAATCTTTTCAGCTGCAATTAAGCCATTCGCTCCTTTATCCATTAAAATATCCATAAGTATTAAATCAATCAGTTCTGCTCTTGAAAATCTTTCTGCAAAATCGGCAGATTTCTCTGTTCTTACAAGCTTGTATTTTTCACTGTTATTTATATATAATGTAAATAAATCCTGTGCAACACGGGAATCATCAACAATCATTACCCTTACTTCAGACATAATTTTTCCTCCTTATCTGGAAATTTGAGCATAAGCTTAAAGTTTGGAAAGCTTTCTATGGTCATAATGCCACCTTCGTTTTCTACTATATTTCTTAGATTTTGAAGACCGCCTCCCTCTTTAACCTTATATATTGGCGGAATACCATTATTAGTAAACTCTGCTCTAAATGACATACTTGATTTATAAAATCTCACATAAAGCTTGTCTCCCTTTGCATGACTAATTGTATTTGTTAAACAAACTTGTAAAGCTGTCATTAAAACATCATTTATTTCTTTTTTGTCAGAAAGTTTTCCCCTTTGAATAATGTCTACTCCCATATTAGCTGTAGATTGTAGGAGCAATTTCCAATTTTTTTCTGGGTCCTCTGGAGATATTTCAGTATTAAGCACTGCCATATTAGAACGCCATAAGAAAAGAAGCTTATTTCTATCTTTTTGATTATTGGGCTTGGCAAGATATGACCGAAACATAAGCAATGCCTTGCCTAAATTATTATGTACACTTATTATTGCATTGAGTATTTCTTTTTCATGTGTAAGTTGCGTAACATTCTTGCTAAATTCACCCAAACGCTTACAAATAGTGTCCATACGACTATTATTTTCTTTTAATTCTAAATTAAGGTTATACTGTTTAGTAATATTATACGCAATAAGTTCTATAATTTCTGAACCATCTACTATTATTTCTCTTTGACGAAAATCCCAAATCTCGCCATCAGAGGTTTTAACTGTAACATTTGGTTCAGTACATATAAGTTCAGTATTATTCTTTAATTGCTTTGTCTTTATATCATCAATTAATTGTTTGCTATTCATAATACCCATACCAAACAATTTTTCACAAAGTATATCCATCTTTCTATTTACCAAAAGCAACATACCATTTTTTTCAGAAAAACAGACTCCATCAGGCAAGGCATCTAAAGTTTCTTTTACTGCATTTGCTGTAAGCATATTTTTTTTCCTATTTTTTAAATGTATATAAAGAATTATTTCAGTAATAACAAGAAAAATCAGTATTATTGCTATAAATATAGTTGGAATACTGCCTATAATCCTTGCAAAAATTGAGGGTTCATTTCCCATATATTTGCTATCAGAAATTCCTAAAAGCACGAACACACATACTAAAGTAAGAAATATAGAAAAAATTCGGTTCCCTATCGACATATTTAAGATAATGACATTAACAACAAGATAAATGGCTATTGTCATAATCAAAAGTGCAAAACAAGAGTATACACTATGTAGAACAATAGAAACTTCACTATAAGCTATCATATAGATTCTCCTATCGGAAGATTTAAAATAATATACTCAGATTCCTCGTCTATCTCAACTTCTAAGCTTCCACTCGATTTCACTATATCATCAAGGCGATAATCTTCGGGAAAATATTCTCTTGGCGAGTTTATTTCAATAGAAAGCTTAATCATATCTGCCATTTCTAAATTGACCATAACTGCATCAGCACCTGGAATTGCGGATTCGATAGCCGCTTCAAATATTTCATATGCAAGCAAAACATATTTTCCAGATACAGTTTTTTCGCCTTGATAATTACCATATGCAGTAATCCCATAAAGCTGTATATATTCTAAGGATTCTGAAATTGCATAGCGTAATTCATCACTATTAAAGCAAGACTTTCTATGCAAATATAAAACCATATTTGAGTGTCGTTTTATATATGCATTTAAAATAGCTATATACTTCATAATCGTTTCAAAATCTTTTTCATTTTCAGGAGGATTTTCTAAAAGTCCCTTGAGCTTTTCTATCTGGTTTTGTGAACTTTTAGCTATCTCATTATAAATCATAGTTTGCTGTTCGATTTTTGCTTTCTCTTCGCTAATCCTATTTTCTTTTTCAAGCATAATTTGCTCTTGCATAAGCAAATCTCCTAAATTTTCAAGCTCATCAGTGATTTTATTAATATCTGAAATATCTCTAACCCAATATCCATATCCGCCATTTATTGCGTGACTTTTCAAGATAATATTTCCATCATTCAGCGGAACATTTTCATGCTCTGCTTGAATAATCTGCTCTAATGTCACCGAAACACATTTCTTTGAGCGACAACAAATATCACCCTTTAAAGATATAATGCCTCCACTAAGATTAGATGCAGACCATAACGCTTCATAGTTATCATTAGATGGAAAGAGTTGCGCAAGAATAAGACTCTCTATATATGCAGGAAAAATAAAGCATATAATTTCTGTTGTTTTAAAAAGTTGCATAAATATATTATTTGAATCTATAAAGAATATAATTATATATATCATTCCAACCAAGAGCGGTACAAGAGGTTTCCATATATTTTTTCTGTAATCTGAAACCGCGCAGCGTGAAAGTGAAATAATAAGTATTGCTAAAAATAATATAATCACCCATAAAATCGCTAAATTATATCCTATGCCATGAGTATATTTATTCCAATTATCAAAGCCATCTATAAACTTAAAAGCAAGCTGGTGAAAATCATTTGTCAGAACAAAAAGCACAATTAAAGTTGCAGGGATATATAAAAGCCTCCACCACTTACTAATTGTCTGATTTTGACTTTTTCCAATATGAAGCACAGCCAAAAACATAAACAAAGCCATAAAGGTTTGTGGAGCATAATAAAAATACCATATAAATCGACAAGCTATATGCCCATCTGGAAAAAATACAAACTTAACAGTTCTTACAAATATAAGCAATATAACCATATAGCCTGTGGCGACAAGATATTTCTGTACTTTGGGATGAATAATTCGTCTTTTAATCTGGCTAATCCAAATAAATGCAGAAAATACAAAGAGCAAAAAAATAATTATATTGCTTGAAATAGATTTAAAGTTATCACGAAACAGTCTGACAAAACCTGTCATCAACACAAGAATAACACAAAGTAAATCTGAGAGTTTAGTTTCTTTACTTATATGTATAACAATACACCCCATTTTGTAAAAATTTTATTCTATATTCAATAGAAGCTAAAAGTTTCGCCCAAGCCTTTTCAAAATAGCTTAAATAGTATAAAACTATTTATCTAAAGTTATCAAACCCCAGACTTAAATTTAGTCTAGGGCTTGATTATTGTCCTATATTAAATTTTTAATTATTTTGATTATCAGTAAAAATAAGTTCAAGAATATTTTCACTATTAATGTAGTTATAGACTATATTCGTGCAAATTTTTTTAACAATCATTATTCCCATTCCACCATCATCAAAATCGTCAAAATCTTTCTTTGGTCTATCCTCAAGATAATCGAACTTCTTTCCATTATCTCGGAAAATAATGCTTATTTTATCAGCTTTTTTGTTGTATGAAACAAATATTAAATCTGCACCTGAATAATTTACAATATTAGAGAAAACCTCATCACAAGCAAGAAAAATTTTCTTTTTAAGTTTATCTGCTATATCAAGCTTAAATATATATTGCTGTATTTTTTCTAACTCAGAAAGTTCACATTGTAATTTTAAAGATTTATCTTGGCGTTTCACCGCAAGCATTGTTATATCATCGAACTGCTCTCCCCCATTTATAAAGCTTTCCAAAGAGCTACTTATACTCTGACATAAACTATTTGCTGTGTATTCAGTGTTGTTACAAACTCCTAAAAGTCTTTTTTCACTAAAAAATTCTTTATCTGCATTAACAGCCTCGGTTACACCGTCAGTATAAAGATAGAGAATATCCCCATTTGAGAAATCGCAAATATACTGCTTATATTCAGAATCATCAAACACTCCAAGTGCCATACAAGGTGAGCATTCAAGAAATTCTGCCTTTCCGTTTTTGATTATAACTGGTTTATTGTGACCTGCATTTATATAATGAAATTTATCAGATTCACTATCAAAAATCGCAATAAATGCTGTTACAAACATTTCTTCTGGATTAGATTCGCAGATTTCAAGATTTGCTGATTTAATAGCGTCTGAAGCATCTGAAATATCTATGAGTTTTTCTCTTATGAGTGTTTTCACAAAAACCATAAACAACGATGCGGCTACACCTTTACCAGAAACATCTCCGATAACTGTACATATATTTCCGTTTTTTAGCAAAAAGCTATCATAGAAATCTCCACCAACCTGCTTGGCAGATTTCATTCTTGCCGATACCATAAAGTTATCAGATATACAGATATTTTTTTCTTTAGATATGATACCATACTGAATCCGCCTTGCAACATCAAGTTCTGTTCCAGCCCTTGCCTGTTCCTCTGCAAGAGTTTTTATCTTATCAACATAGCTATCAATATCGACAACCATTTCATTGAAAAAGTCTGCGATAAGCTGAATTTCATCATTTGTTTCAGGATTTATTGGCTCAAAAGCCTTTTTGCCTGCTTTTTTATCGGAAATATAATCCTTCATGCTCATAAACACCATAGTTATAGGGTTATATATTTTCTTTTTTATAAACAATGCCATCAAAGCAAACATAGCAAAAAGTGCAACAATAACGATTGACATCTTGATAACTATTTCAGATATGATTTCTGTATAGATTTTTTCAAGTGAATAATCTGCACATACAAGAGCAACAGGCTTATTATTTTTATCGTAAATACAATTATACGACGACATAAATCTACCATATTTTTCGTTGCTATATTCATAGATAGTTGATTCTCCACTATTCCATGTTTGTACTTCTGCATCAAAAAGCTTATGTTCTATAACCGTACCAGCTTTTCTATCTTCCGATACTTCGTTATTTTTTTCATCATCAGCCGCAACAACCATAACATATTTGATTTGATTATTTTTCGTGTCAGGAATATATATAAATATATATTCCAAGCCCTCACCTATACATATACTTCTAAGGCTTGATTTTAGATAATTATATTTCTTAGATGATGGATTATTAATCAAATTTTCCATATCATAATCACTTGCAATCTGAGATACGATATACGAAGCACTTTTAACAATATTTCCTGTCAGACTTGTGGTTCGCCGAATATTATCGAAACAACTAAGCGAGCCAAAAATAACAATAGCAACTAAAAATACAACCAAGATACAAACAACTATTCTTCTTAATAAAGAATTTTTCATTTTTCAATGTTAATTTTCTGGTCAAATCCAGTCAGCTTAAAAACATCAAACACTTCATCAGATACATTTATAATCTTAAACCCATCTTTACAAGACATCTTTTTATAGGCTGAAACTACCTGACGCAAACCAGCCGAGGAAATGTATTCAAGCTTTGCAAAATCAAATACAAGGCTTGTAATATCATCACTCAATTTAGAAAGTTCCTCTCCGAGCTGAGGTGCTGTTTGTGTATCAAGCCAGCCTATGATTTCCATTGTTGCTTTGTTTCCATCTATATTGTTAATAATCTCCATTTTAATAACCTCCAAAAATTAATCAAAAAATGCAAGTTTATCGAGTGCCTCTATTGCACTTGCAAGATATTTGTCATCTGTGACAGGCCACTTATAACCGAGCCTGTAAAGAACTTGTGAAGTGAAGCTATTGCTATAATCTAATGTATAAATTTCATTTTCATTATGAGATGTATAAGCAATAAGTCCTGAAACAGCATCAGAGTTATCACTGTTTTTTGCAAAATTCTTTACCGCAGCTTCAAAATCTTCATCTCTTACAATGTCAATCTTAAAGCCATAGTTACACATTGCGTAAATCAAATCTGACATAAATATGCGGTGACTATTGCAAGCGTGGAATACTGTAAATCTTCTATCGGTTTGTGCAAGCTTCAAGACGGAAAGTGCAGTAGAATCAATCGGCGAGAATTCCGCACTTTCGTGCATACTGCCCATTGGGAACTTTCCAACAGCCTTATAGCCCTTCAAGCTTCTGAGGAAGCCATTTGTGATAAAGTTAATCTGGAATTCTCCATCAGAATTTCTACTCATAAGATTACCAACACGAATAATCTTTCCGTCCAAACCACTTGAAACAGCCTCAAGTACAGCTCTTTCAGCAAGGAATTTTGTTCGGATATATTCATTTGTGATACTCTGACCGATATACAAATCGTTCTCACAGAAAAGTCTTGACATTGGAGGAGTTCCGTCTGAGCCCTCTCCTCCAACAGATACAGTAGAAATTTGAATCAATCTGCGTCCGTTATTTTTGCAAAGCTCTATGAGATTTTCAACGCCCTGTACATTTATTTTTTCAAGGACATCATCAGATGCAAAATGTTTAACACAAGCAGCACAGTTGATAAGTGTATCAAACTTATATTCTGAAAGAGAATCAACCTGTTCTTTTGAAGTTATATCTCCATCTACGCAAACTATGCGTTCCTCAAACATCTCTTTACAAGGATTATCAAAGTAATACATAAGCATATTCATCATTCGTTTTTCAGGAGATTCATAACTTCCTTTTCTTACAAGACAATATACCTTGCCATCGTAATTGTCAATATACGCTTTAAGAATATGTATTCCCAAGAAACCAGTTGCACCTGTAAGCATAATATCGCCAAGCTTTTCCTTTGTTACCATATCTACATTTTCAATGGTGTTACCACTGATAACGCTTTGGATTCTATTGTAATTATAGCTCGAAAATTCATTATTACTTACAGCTTCTTCTGGTTCATTATTATCGGCAAGGTCTGCAAGTTCACGAACAGTAGGATATTTGAATATATCAGCATATACGATAGAAATATTCTTTGAAAGGCACATTATAGCGACCTTTGATGCTGTCAGCGATGAACCACCCAATTCAAAGAAATTATCATTTATGCCTACACCCTCAATACCAAGCGACTTTTCAAAGATTTTGCAAAGCTCTGTCTGCAAAGCAGTTACAGGAGCTTCATAATTATCTCTTACTATATTTATATCAGGTGATGGAAGAGCCTTTTTATCAATCTTTCCACCGGGAGTTATAGGCATTTCATCAATATGGACAAAGAACGACGGCATCATATAATCAGGAATCAAAGGTTCAAGGAATTTCTTAAAGCTTTCATCAGGTATATTTTTGCCCGTATAGTAAGCGGTGATATATTTATTTCCGCTCTTTTCAATAACTTTAACCGCTGAACTCTTTACAAGTTCATTCTTGAGCATTGCACCTTCGATTTCGCTAAGCTCTATACGATAACCTCTGATTTTTACCTGAGAATCAATTCTACCAATATACTCAATGTTTCCGTCGCCCTTCATACGAACCATATCGCCAGTTCTATAAAGACGCTTATCGTCAGCACATAACGAAAATGGATTTTCTACAAAAACAGCTGATGTTTTTTCTGGGAGATTATGATAACCTCTTGAAATCTGTCTGCCTGAATGGCAAAGCTCACCAGAAGCACCAATAGGAAGTCTGTTCAAATCCTTATCAAGAATATAGCTGCGAACATTAAGCTGTGATTTTCCTATTGGTATATTATCATATTGCTTATCAACGAAAAATTCTGTTGATGAAACTGTATTTTCTGTTGGACCATAACCATTTACCATCTGATAAGTACGATTACGATAATATTTAAACTTTTCACCGCCAAGTGTTACAAATCTAAGGTTTGGAGCGTCATCAAGCAATTCTGTGACCATTTCGCCCATCTGTGTCGGGAAGGTTGCAGTTGTTAATTTTTCATCTTTTATGCACTTACAAACCGCAATAGCGTCTTTTCTTATATCCTCCGGGAAAATATACAGAACTGCACCAACAGTCAGCGGTGCAAATAAATCAAATACAGATGCATCAAAGCAGAAGCTTGCAAATTCCGCAGCAACATCATCAGCAGTTAATTTTCTTGAAGTAGTAATATATTCAATAAGATTAAGCAGATTTCTATGTTCAAGCATAACGCCCTTCGGCTTGCCTGTTGAGCCTGATGTATAAATCATATATGCAAGATTTTCAGGAGTTGGAGGCGTAAGCTCTAAAGAAAGCTCAAAGTTTTCAGATTTATCAGCAACATCATCAAGATAAATTATATTCTTATCATAGAAGCTTACAAGTTCACGATATTTGCTTACTACAATAAGATTTTCCGCTCCAGAATCTTTAAGCATATATTCAATTCTGCTCTGTGGATACTCTGGGTCAAGTGGAACATATGCTCCGCCGGCTTTCATCGCACCAATATATCCAACAGTGAAGTCTTTTGTTCTTCCACAAAGGATACCCGTTACCTTTTTTCTGCCAAAACCATTTTCAGTAAGTTTTTGTGCGACATAATCTGACATTCTGTCAAGCTCTCTGTATGTAAGCTCTCCAAATTCATCTCTTACAGCCGTTCTGTCAGGATATTTTGCGACTGTTTCCTTGAATAAATCAACAAAGGTTTTGCCTATATGCTCGGGATTATCAATCATCTTTGTTTCTTCTTCAAACATAAGCTTTATATCTTTTGGCTTAGATGCTTTGAGAAGTCCCTTTGCTGAAATCGCAAGGTTATCTGCAAGATATTTGATAGTTTCCTCACGATACATATCGCTTCTGTATTCAATCTCAAATATAAACTTATTTCTTTCGATACAAATGCTTACAGAAACAGGTGCTTTTGCGGCATTAAGCTGTACAGGTTCTTCACTTGCAAACTCGCCGCCGATTGTATCAAACTCAAAATTATCTCCTTGATAAACAATCATAGCATCAGCCTTGATATTAAACTCTCGACTTATCTGCGAGAAAGGATAAATATCATTATTCATTGAACCGATAAGCTGTTCTTGAACACTTGTAAGATAGTCCTTTGTACTTCCTAAAAAATCGCAATAAACAGGCAATGTCTTTACGAGCATACCAACAGTTTCAGAAAGTCTGGAATCATTTCTGCCATGATAAATAGTAGTGAAAACAGATTTATCCTTAAAATTATACTTTCCGAGTACAAGACCAAATGCAGAAATAAAGAATACATTTTCAGTAATCCCGTTCTTTTTGCAGAAATCTTTTACTGTCTGAACTGAAATTTCAGAAACTTCCTTTCTGAAATTATCTGCCGTAGGAACAGAACCCTCTTTATCTGGATAGAAATTTATACTGCCACCCGCATTTTCAAACACAGATTTATAATAATTCTCTGCATTTTTATATACATCACTCTTCAAAGCGTCACTGTTATCAAGTGCGAGGTCATAAGACGTATATTTTTCTGCTTCAAGGTTTTCACCTGCATAGGCTCTGTTTATGTCGTTTATTATGATTGCAAGCGAAGTACCATCGGCAATAATATGGTGAATATCAAGGAAAAGATAATTTCCGCCAACTGTTCTATAAAGCTCAAATCTGAAAAGCTGTTCATTAAAGAGCATATAAGGACGGACAAGTGTTGACCTATTCATTCCGTCAATTATCGGAGTTTTATAGCTAAGACTGTCATCTCGCTTTTGCATAACATTTCCGTCATCGTCCATAAAAAGACGAGTTTTCAAATATGGGTGAACCTCAACTGTTTTGTCAATAGCCTTAGCAAGCTTTTCAAGCTCAACGCCCTTACCAAGCTTTAATAGATAAGGAATATTATAAATTGTTGTACCCATATTTGCAGTACACTCAATAAAAATACCCTCTTGAGTATTCGTGAGTGGATAAACTTCACGCACTTTTCTCTTTTTGCTCTTTCCTGCATTTCCAATGAACTTTTCAAGCTTTTGAACAGTAGGATTATTCTTTATATCTGAGGTTTTGATGACTATATCAAAGGTTTTTGAAAGCAATATATTCAATCTTATCGCACTGATTGAAGTAAGTCCTGAATAATAAATATCTGATGTTATACCAAACGAAGTATGACCAAGTGCATCTGCAACACAATCAAATATCTTTTGCTGGACTTCATTTTCCGGCTTAATGATTTCTTCTGCCTTTTTCTCAGGCTTTGGAAGTTCCTTTTTATTGACCTTTTGGTTCTGATTGAGAGGTATTTTGTCAATCTGCATTGTAACAGCAGGAACCATATAAGGTGGCTTTGTTTCTTTTATGAAGTCATTAAGAGAATTTATATCAATCTTGCTGTCAGATACAATGTATGCAGCGATATACTTTCCACCTGCTGGTTCATCAAACGCAACTACTGTTGCATCTTTTATGCCCTTATATCTTCTTATGACTTCTTCAACCTCAGAAAGCTCTATTCTAAAACCTCTGATTTTAACCTGAGCGTCTTTTCTGCCGATTATCTGAATATTTCCGTCAGGAAGATATCTTGCAATATCTCCTGAATGATACATTATTTCGTATCCCTCTGTATCATCATAAATATTTTTTGTATAAACTTCTGCGGTCTTTTCAGGCTTATTCAAGTAACCTCTTGAAACCTGATAACCAGCTATCATCAGTTCCCCACAAGCACCACAGGGCAACATATGACCGAATTTATCCGAGATATAAAGCTTTACATTATCAAGAGCCCTGCCTATCGGAACATTATTATAATATTTATCTACTTCAAATACAGTTGTGAAAATTGTATTTTCTGTTGGGCCATAACCGTTTATAAATTTGAAATTCTTAGGTGGCTCACAAGGTACGAGCTTTTCTCCGCCTACTGACAGATACTTCAGACTCTTGCAGTTAATTCCCATTGCAAACTGTCTGCCAACCTGAGTTGTCATAAAGGCGTGTGTAATACCATTCGATTCAAAATAATCGTTAAGTGCGATAAGGTCAAGACGGATTTCCTCTGGAATGATATGAAGCTCCGCACCATTTGCCAAAGCACCATAAATATCCATCATAGACGCATCAAAACCGAACGAAGCATATGCGGCCAATTTTGATTCAAAATCTATTTCATAATATTTTTTATACCAATGACAGAAAGCTGTAATATTGCCGTATTCGAGCATACAGCCCTTTGGCACACCAGTCGAACCTGATGTATATAAGAGAATAAACAAATCATGCAGGCAAGGCTTTTTCAACTCAATATCTCTGTCCTCAAGCTGCATAATTTCATCAGTAAACAGCACTTTACCTTCAAAACCATCAACCAATGGCAACAACTCTCTGTCTACAATAAGAAGCTTTGCAGATGAATCACCAAGCATATACATAAGTCTATCCTTAGGATATGTTGGGTCAAGCGGTTGATATGCCGCTCCCGCTTTAATTACGCCAAGAGGTGCAATAGCCATAAATTCACATCTTGGAATAAGAATTGCTACAACATCTTCCTTGCCTATTCCCATTGATGAGATATATTTTCCAAGTCTGTCGCTGATTTCATCAAGTTCTTTATATGTATATTTTCTATCTTTAAATACAACCGCTGTATTATCTGGCACAGCCATGGCAATATCATCAAACATATCAGATAGTGTCTTTTGTCTGTCATACTCGTTCTCTGTATTATTGAATTTTGTTATTCTATCGAGTGCATTTTCTGAAATAATAGAAATTTCAGAAATATACTTCGATTTCAGCATAGAGGACATAGCCGCCTCATATGCTTCAAGAATTTCATCAACAAAATCCTTGCTATACATATCACTGCGATATTCAGCGGTAAGTACATATTCGTTATTATAATCTCTTACCTGAATAAGCAAAGGCATCTTCGGCATATCAAGTGAAAGGTCAACGCCATTTGCAACAGTATCGCCTATTGAGTAATCATCGCTAAGCTCTGCCTGATATGCGAAAACAAGGTCTGAATTAAGTCCAGATTTAGCACAAATATCCGAGAATGGGAAAATATCATTTGCCATTGAAGATACAAGCTGTTCAGAAAGACCATTCATATATGATTGTATGCTGGTTTTATCCTCGAATGAACAATAAACTGGAAGTGTCTTAACAAGCATGCAAACTGTATTTTCAAGCCTTGAATCATTTCTGCCGTTATAAATTGTAGCGAAAAGACTATCATCAGAATTTGAGTATTTCGCCATAAGTATACCAAATAAGCCTGTAAATAAGGTATTAGGTGTAACACCAAGTTTTTCACAATAGGCAAGGATTTTATTTTCTGAAATTCTTATATGCTTTTCTGTATAGCCTTTTTTAGGCTTTTTACTTGAATTATCAGGAAGTGGAAGCGATTCTGTTTCGAGTCCTTCAAAAATACTATCAAAATACTTTTCAGCCTTTTTATACTTTCCGTCCTTAATCTGCTGTTCTTCATCGAGAGCAGCATCAAAACCAGTATAAGTTTCACTTTCAAGCTTTTCGCCAATATAGGATTTATTTATATCAGCAAAAATTATATCATAGGAATTTCCGTCTGCAATAATATGGTGGAAATCTGTAAGAAGATACTTTTTATTCTCAGTTACATAAATTTCAGAGCGGAACAAGCGGCTTTTTTCAAGCTTAAATGGACGAACAAGATTATTTTTGACAGAATCAAACTCTTTATCGGTGAGATTTATAATCTTTGGTATAAATTCTTCATCACAAGGGCTTTGCACCATTTCGCCATTATCATTCAAAAATACTCTTGTAAGCAAGTAAGAATGAGCTTTTACAGTAGCAGTAATTGCATTTGATAGCTTTTCTACATCAACTTCCGAATCAAGCTTGAAAAGGAATGGTATATTATAAATGGTGCTATCTGGATTTTTGCTACACTCTGCAAATATACCTTTCTGTGAACCTGTGAGTGGATATACATCTCGTTTCTCGTAGGTTCTGATTTTTGGTGCAAGCTTTATGTAGCTTTCGAGTTTTTCAACAGTACTATTATCGTGAATATCACTTGTTTTAATTGTTACACCAAATTCATCAGAAAGAATGACACAAAGCTTCATTGCACTAATAGAAGACAAACCTGCTCTATAAAAGCTTGTATCAATTCCGAAAAAGTCATTGCCGATAATCTTCGCAACAATGTCGAAAATCTTTTTCTGCATTTGTGTTTCAGGTACTTTGAGATTTTCTGGCTGTGCAAGAGGTTTTGGCAAAGCTTTTTTGTCAATTTTTCCATTTTGGGTCATTGGCATTTTTTCAAGCTGAATAAATACCTCTGGCACCATATAATGTACAAGTGATTTTGAGGCATAATCTATAAGTTCATCAGGGCTGATTTTGCGGTCAGCTGTAAAGTAGCAACAAAGATATTTATTATCAACTGGCACAGTAATGCTTGTAAGCACACCATCAAAGCTATTTATTACTTCCTCAATTTCGCCTAATTCAATTCTCAGACCACGCAGTTTAATCTGATTATCTATTCTTCCGAAAAATTCTATTTCGCCGTCTTCATTTATCTTTGCAAGGTCACCTGTTTTATAGGCTTTCTCACCGTTAATCTTGATAAATACAGCTGAAGTTTTCTCAGGAAGCTTAACATATCCTCTGCCTACTCCTAAACCCGCAATAACAAGCTCGCCGCTTTCACCGTCTGGCAAAAGTTTATTATCCTTATCAACAATATAAGCTTTTACATTGGCATTAGGTATACCTATGGTAATTTTTTTATTGTTATCAATAACCTTCATAGTACAGCTTATAGTTGCTTCAGTAGGGCCATAGCCATTCATAATATAAGCATCAGAATTTACTGAACGAATCTTTTCATAAAGTGCAGGTGGAAATGCCTCTGCACCAAAGTCGAATACTTTTATCTGTGATATAGCCTTCTTTAACTGTGGAAGGTCGATTATATTTGAAACATATGTTGGAGTAGTTGCCATTATATCGACTTTGTTCTTTATGATGAGTTCACCAAGCATAAGCGGATTGAGAATTTCCTCATCACTTGCTATAACTACGGTAAGACCATTTGTAAGTGAAATAAATTCTTCCATGATAGATACATCAAAGGTCATAGCAGCCATTGCAAGGCATACACTTCCTCTTTCTACAAAGCCAAGAGTTTCTCCATTTTTAGGATTTGGATTTACAAAATTAGCAAGATTGATATGTTCAATCATAACACCCTTAGGCTTACCCGTTGAGCCTGATGTATATATGCAATAGCAGAGGTCGTGTTCTTTTATATCTACATCAGGGTTTGTAGTATTTGCGTTTTCAAGAAGTTCATCAAGCAATAGTATATCGCATTTAAGCTTTGAAAAAAGTTCTTTGCGTTTTTCGGCAATATCCTTTGTTGTAATAACAAACATTGCTTCTGAATCTTCAAAGATATACTCTACTCTGTCATCAGGATATTCTGGAGTTGCTACAGCAAAGGCACTACCTGACTTCAAAATTCCCTGCCTTACAGAATAGAAATCGCAACAGCGTTCAAGCATAACTCCTATGATTTTTTCACGCCCCGCACCCTTTTCAAGCAATGAATTTGCAATCTTGTTTACTCTTTCATTGAGCTGTGTATAGGTCAGACTCTCATCACCAGCTATGACTGCCGTTTTATTAGGATTAAGACTTACTTGTTCCTCAAAAAGCTTAGTTACTGGTTGAAACTCAAAGTCAAATTTAGTTTCATTTATTTCTGACATTTTCAATCACTCCTAAAAAGTTATTATTGTATTGTTCATATCTATCGCACGAATGTAATTCATAGATTTAGAAATTTTCTTAACAAGCTCTATTCCATGTATATCAAATTCATCACTGTCATTTTCATAATCAAGCGGATTAAAGTTTACACCGTTATCTCTTATTCTAAGACGAAGTAAATCGTCCTCAAGGCAAAGGTTAATATCAATCCAATTTGAAGATTTTCCACCAAACTTAATAATATTTACTGTCATTTCTTCAGCACAAACAGCTGCAAGATTTGCTTTCTTATTAGGAATTTTATTTTCAGAACAAAAACTCATAATTTCCCTATGAACCTTCTGTGCCTCGTCCATTGTGCTTTGAATTGAAAAATCAAGATTTATGCCAGGATTTTCTTTAGGAATTATATAGAAAGATGATTTTTTATATTTTATCTTTCTAAAAACATAAGCCGCAAGAACAGTTATTATTTCAGAAATAACAAAGCCAACAGCAATACCATCTATACCGATTCCATCAATCTGTTTCCATATAAGTACCCCTGCAAGAGTTGTAGGCAAAACTATAAGTGCATTTTCAAGGAAAGTAACAAAACTTGCGATTGAGGTTTTTTCAATAGATTCATAATAGCTTACCATAAATTTATTCCAAAGATATGGGGCAACACAAAATGCAAATATTCGCAATGAATTTACCATTTGTACACCAAGTTCGCCACCATCACTACCAAACATTATAGCTATCTGCTCGGTGAATATCATAATAAGCACAAATATTACAGCAAGAACTATGTAGCTATATTTAAGCATCTTGTTGCAAAGAACACGCAATCCTACATAATCTTTTTCGCCATAAAGTACACCAGCTACATTTGGAATAACACCTATAATGCCTCCGACAAACATTTCTACTATCATAAGAACATTATCACAAACAGTAAACACTGCCAAGCCGTCATCACCAATAAGATTTATTATTATCATATTGATTCCAAGTGCTTTTATAAAGTTTGTTGCCATAAAAACAAGCATTGGTATACCAGTAACAACTGCCTCTTTGATAATCGCAAAATCCTTAAATTTAAGCCATACAAAGCTAATATTTCGCTTATCAGAACGAACATAGAAAATAAAAACAACCATTGCAATCAGGAAACCGAGAACAGTAGAAAGTGATGCACCAGATATGCCCATTGGTGTAAAATTAAGGAATATGTAATCTAATACAAGATTTATAACATTAGCGGCTATCAGATAAGTGGAAGCAAGCTCAGGATGATTTTCTGCACCAAGATAACTTATCATCATCAATCCAACTCCAATAATCGGAGCCCCAAGCAAGCTTATAAAAATATAATCCCTTGTATAATAAAATAAATCACTGCCAGGAACAAGCATTTTAGCGACAGGTTCGGCAATAAAGAATGATGAAACTGAAAAAATCAAACCCACTAAAACAGTCACAATAAGTGTCGCCGAAAAAAGCTTTGATGCACTTTCTTTATCACGCTTGCCAAGCATTATTCCTACCGCTATTGAACCACCTATACCAAGACAATATCCAACAAGCTGAATTATTGTTTCAACTGGCAGGCTTGCTGTAATAGCTGACATAGCATCAACGCCAATAAAATTACTCACAAAAATTGTATCAACAATATTTCCAAGCTGCAATGCTAATGACATCATTATTCCTGGAATAATATATTTATTTAGCTTTGAACTTAATAGCCTTCGGTTTCTTTTTTGCATATTATTCCTGCTCCTATTTAAATAATATCAACTACATCTATCAGTTAATCTTTTATATTCTTATTACTGTATAATAACTGTCTCTTATACACATCTGACGCTGCCGACGACCGCA
>ERZ1026970.243-NODE-243-length-21321-cov-4.918085_pt1 | contig 21321 bp, 19 predicted proteins | sample MGYA00519563_ERZ1026970 | MGnify/ENA primary metagenome ERZ1026970 (study PRJEB26926, sample SAMN06164665) | human gut metagenome | biome: ENVO:00009003; feature: ENVO:2100002; material: ENVO:00002003 | host: Homo sapiens | place: USA | collected 2012 ... | reverse complement strand
CAGTGACATTACTTGTGTCACAGGCTTTGGCTATATCTATAAGTGTAACTGCTTTCTTCAAAATTCTCACCGCTTTTTCTTCTTAATGAACTCCTTAAAATAAACTCTGATAACATTCTCATTCAATTATATCATTTTATGACATAAAGTCAATAGAATATTGCAAAATCTCACATTTACACAAAAACGCAGACCAAAATCAGTTGATAATGCTCTCAACAGGAGCGTTATCCCTCTCTCTTTGCAGTCTTTTTCGCTCAATGAGTTTTCTTATTATAGTGCAGATGAGCAGAGTCGCTGATATGACAGCAACACCTATTATAGGATAAAATCTCCACATATATTCCTTATCCATATTCTGCAAAGACTGATCTACAGCCGAATTGCTCAGCTTGTCCTGTATTCTTTTTATAAGATATCCGCCCGCTTTAAGAAACGATATCATGCCCCCAAGGCTAAGTATAAAGGAAACGATATATTTTTTGAAAAACGCAAACAATATTCCTGCAAACATGACAACAACGCCTGCCGCCATTGCCCACAGCACCCACTTTGGCGGAACGGGCTCTATATACTTGCCCATGATGCCCACGATGGTTACACCACCGTAGAAAAATCCCGAATACGCAAACGGCACTATCATAAGAAGCTTCAAAATAAGATAATAAACAGGCTCACCGTTTGGTTTTGTGCGTTTCGCCTTTTTCATCATCTTTTTCGCCGAGCGGCTCTGCCTTTCTCTGGCTTCCTCACGCTCTCTCTGTTCTTCAAGCTCCTCTTCTTTTCTGAGCCTGTCCTGCTTTTCTTTCTGTGCTTTAAGTCTGTCTTTTTTTGACATAATGTACCTCTTTTATGTATTAAAATATTATCGTATCATAGTTTTCTCATCAGATATTTTATTATATCATAGTATGCCACGAAATTCAACACATACAAATGAAATTTTCTTCCTTTGCACTGTTAAGAAGGCAGAATAAAATTGAAAAAGGCTTTCCAAGACAAATAATACTTATGCCGACGGCTGAATTAAATTTCTAGACAGGTCAACAATAAAAGCGAAAAGAAAAACAGAAAGGAACGTGAAAAAAATGTCGTCATTTTTCAAAAAAACAGCCTGCGTCACAGGGATAATACTGCTGGGGCTGTTTGGTCTTATAGGATTTTATTCCACAACACTCCCCGATTTCTACCTTGTTTCAAAGGGCAGCGAGCTTAGCGTGAACTCATTTTTCACCATATCCTCAAAGCCCTGCGAAAGCAAGGTGACAGTGGCGGTGTCAGGCGGTTCGTCAGGGGCGTCACGATACACAAAAAATATGCTCATGCTTTTTGGGGCAGTGCCAGTCAAGGAGGTTGAATCAAAGACAATGGAAAGACCAATGCTTTATCCTTGCGGACAGCCATTCGGCATAAAGCTTCTCACAGAGGGCGTAATGGTAGTCGATCTGCAAAAGGTGGATTCTTCAAGCCCTGCCAAAGATTGCGGTATCCGAGAGGGCGATGTTATAGTATCTATCGACGGAGAAAAAGTCAAAAGCAACGCAGACGTTGCAAAGATAATAAGAAGCTCAAACGGTGAAGCCTGCTCGGTGCGCATAAAGCGTGGAAGCAACGACCTGACCTTCAAGCTTTGCCCACGCCTTGAGAGCGGAAGCTACAAAGCGGGAATGTGGGTGCGTGACTCCTCCGCAGGCATAGGCACTCTCACATTCTATGACCCTGAAAACGGAACTTTCGGAGGTCTTGGTCACCCCGTATGCGACGCAGACACAAAAGAACCCCTCCCCCTCTCCGCAGGCACAGTTGGCGAAATAAACCTCACAGGCTTCAACAAGTCACGCTCAGGCTGTCCGGGACAGCTTTTAGGCGAGTTTGCAAACTCCGCCTCCACAGGTGATATCCTGAAAAACTGCGAAAGCGGCGTGTTCGGCACACTGAATGCAAATCCTTGCCCAAATGCAAAAGAGTTTCCTCTCGGCTTCCGTCAGGAAATACACCCCGGCAAAGCCAAAATACTCTCCTCTATTGACAATGACGGACCAAAAGAATATGAGATATCTATCGAGCAGATAAATCTCTCAGATTCTGCCGAGCATGACCTTGTTATCAAAATAACTGACAAGACGCTTCTTGAAAAAACAGGGGGCATTTTGCAGGGCATGAGCGGCTCGCCTATCATTCAGGACGGAAGACTCGTGGGCGCAGTGACCCATGTTTTTATCGAGGACACCGCCAAAGGCTATGGAATCTTCGCTGACGAAATGTATTCAAAGACCTCAGAGCTTGCCGAAAGCACCATAGACAACGCAGGTTAGCGACCTTTGCCGATCGCTGTCGATTTATGAAAAGGCTTTGCATAGAGAAAAATATCATCTGCAGTCGAACAATGCTTAATTATCTTGTTTTGGCATATTCACGCACTGATATTTGTACACTTTGCATTAATAAGTCGATAATTTGTTGACGATTTTTCTAAAAAACTATTGCATTTAACAAATAAATGTGTTATCATTTATCTTGTGAAAGGGAGTTAAAACAAACGCTCTCAAACAAAAATGACAGATTATACGACGGAGGAAATGACAATGACAAACAAGATCAAAATTCTTATTGGCGACGATTCGGCACAGTACGGGGTAGCATGTGCTTCCTCACTGAGAGCAATGGGCTTTTTCGTGATAACACGTCCCAAGGACGGACTTACTATCTATGACGCTATCAAAAACGAACAGCCGGACGTTGTTATCGCAGACGCAGTGATGCCGAGCCTTGACGCAATCGAGCTTATCAGAAAGATACAGAACTCGTCCTATCAGAAACCGCTTTTTATAATCACAAGCGCCTATGAGAACTCATTTATAGAAACACAGGTCATGAACGCGGGAGCGTCATATTTCATGCTCAAACCATTCGACATAAAGATACTTGGCGAGAGGATAAAGTCCATGCTGGATATCGACACCGATATATCCTCCGACTCAAGTTATACGAAAAACAAACAGAGCATAAACCTTGAGATAATCGTCACAGACATAATCCATCAGATAGGCGTCCCTGCCCACATCAAGGGCTATCACTATCTCAGGGAAGCTATCATACAGTCCGTGAACGATAAGGAAATGCTTGAAAGCGTTACAAAGCTATTATATCCTGCAGTGGCAAAAAAATTCGCAACTACGCCCTCCAGAGTGGAAAGAGCCATACGCCATGCCATTGAGATAGCATGGGACAGAGGAGATATCGACACCCTTAACAGCTTCTTCGGCTACACAATAAACACAGGCAAGGGCAAGCCCACAAACAGCGAATTTATCGCACTTATCGCAGACAAAATAAGCCTTAAATTCAAGACCACCATGGCGGTCTAGGGGTCATAAGTCATATATGCAAAAAGAGCAGAACGCATTTTCACGTTCTGCTCTTTTGTTACTTGTTGATAAATGTAGGGGCGAACAGTGTTCGTCCGTCTTTGTTCGCCTGCTAAATTTGCAATAAGACAAACTTTTTCGCTTTGGGTGTGACGTTGCATTTCCGAACACAGGCGACCTCAGGTCGCCCCTACACAAAAATACAAAAAAAGAGGGCGAAAATGATCCGCCCTCTGCATTTTCATATTATCACAGCTTTATCTCTTCGCTGTTCTTTTCGTCCTTGCTGTTGTCATGCTCTATCCTGTCACGGTGAGTTTCAAGAGGAGCTGAATCCTTTACGCCCTCAGTGGCTTCTGGTATAAAGCAGGTCTTTACCGTCATAAAGAATATTCTAAGATCAAGCATAAGCGACTGATGCTCTATGTACATAAGGTCAAGCTTCAGCTTGTCATAAGGCGTAGTGTTATACTTTCCCATTACCTGCGCATAGCCCGTAAGTCCAGCCTTGACTTTCAGCCTGTATTTGAACTCAGGCATTGTTTTTTCATACTTCTGCGCGATCTCAGGCCGCTCAGGTCTAGGCCCTACAAACGACATATCGCCCTTTAGTATGTTTATAAGCTGCGGAAGCTCGTCTATCCTTACTTTTCTTATAAACTTTCCTATAGGAGTGATACGGCTGTCATTTTTCTTTGCAAGGGTCGCACCGCTTTTCTTTTCAGCGTCAACTATCATGCTTCTGAACTTGTATACCTTGAACACCCTGCCCCCTGTTGTGAGCCTTTTCTGAGAATAAAGCACAGGACCGCCATCATAAGCCTTTATTGCAATAGCCGTCACTAGCATAAACGGTGACGCCACCACCAGTGCGGCAGCCGACAGCACAATGTCAAGTATCCTCTTTATCGCACGCTGTTCCCAGCGCAAGCCGTCATTTCTCGCCAGCAAAAGGGGCGTATCGAAAAGGTGAAAATCCTCCGCACCCCTTACGATAATATCTGACAGCTTAGGGTTTATATAAGTCCTGATAGAATTTTCAAAAGTAAATTTCAAAAGCTTGTTTCTCAGGTCATTTGGGATATCCGAGATTATAACAGCCTCGTGTTTTAATATCTCACGCTCGATATCCTCAAGGCTCTCCTCACAGCTTATAGAAGCGCATATCCTGTATTTGTCATTTCTCATGCTCATTTTTGAAACAAGGTACTTAGCGTTCTTGTTTCCATAAACGATTATCATTCGCCGTGGAGGGTATACCGCCTGATATATCCAAGTGAAAACATAGCTCCACGCAAAGGCTATGACCACCTGAATTACCGTCATAACAAGTATGGGCGCTACGTTGAGCCTGCCTCGTCCGATAAGAGAAACGAGTATAAATTCTATAAAATTCGCACCTAGCACACCCAGCACCTGCGAGCCGAAAAGCCCCGTGAATTTATCATACCCAAGACGGAAGCCGTTAAAGGTCTTTGCCATGGATATATAGAGCACCGCATAGATAGCCACCATAAGAATGTTACCATTATGCCAGAACGGGTCACGCATCGCCTTGTTGTAAAAGTTGTTCCAAACGGTGTCGAAGCACTTCATAAAGGCACAGATTATAACAAGTGCGCTGAGATAGTTAAGTATCTTTTTGAACTGATCTCTGTTATTCAACAAAAAACCGCCTTTCTCTGCTGTTTTTGTTATCTGCTCAATGAGTAAAGTATAGCATACTTTTCGCCAATAATCAAGCATTACACACAATTTTCACCGACTGCCACCTTTTTCAGCCTGATTTTTCAAGATAATACCTGTATCTCCGTTCAATATAGCTTTAAGCTATGATAGACCATAAAATAAAAATTATTGATTTACTAGGAATTTTGTGTTATAATATACTTTGCAGAAAAATAAAAAATATATTTTTATATAGATAACAGAAAAGAGGAAAATAAATGAAGACCTGCGAGCTTTTCAAGAAAAAGACAACATTATCCTTTGAGGTGTTCCCACCAAAGAGTTCAACGCCTGTTGAGAGCATATACAGCACCATATCACAGCTCCAGCCACTTAATCCTGATTTTATCAGCGTAACATACGGAGCAGGCGGAAGCACGAACAATGCAACTATCGACATATGCTCGGCTATAAAAAATCACCACAAGATAGAGTCAGTGGCACATCTTCCATGCCTTTATCAGACAAAGAAACGAGTATTAGAGCAGCTTGAAGAGATGAAGTCTGAGAATATTGAGAACATACTCGCTTTGAGAGGTGACAGAAACCCTGATTTTGAGCCGGCAGGTGATTTTCACTACGCTTCCGACCTTGTATCTTTCATAAAAGAACACAGCGACATGAACGTAATAGGCGCATGCTATCCTGAATGTCACCCGGAGTGCGACAGCATAGTAGATGATATAAAGCACCTGAAGGATAAAGTAGACGCAGGCTGTTCACAGCTTATCACCCAGCTTTTCTTTGACAACAGCACATTTTACGATTTCAGAGAAAAAACAGCCATAGCAGGGATAAACGTGCCTATCGAAGCAGGAATAATGCCTGTGACCAACAAAAAGCAGATACTTAGAATGACAACTCTTTGTCATGCGACCCTGCCGAAGAAGTTTCTGAAGATAATGGACAAATACGAGAACGACCCAATAGCAATGAGAGATGCAGGCATAGCCTATGCAGTATCGCAGATAGTAGATCTCATCGCCAATGATGTAGACGGCATACACCTTTACACCATGAACAATCCATATATAGCAGAGAAGATATGTGAAGCGGTGAAGTCGCTTTTCTGATTTACACAAACGCAAGCAGGCGGAGAATTGATCTCCGCCTGCTTTTTTGTTTTCCGCACAGACCAACTGTAGGGGCGAACAGTGTTCGCCCGTTTCATTTTTTCACGATCCTACTGATTATTACATTGTATAAACACTGCACACAAATGTAGGGGACGGCGCCCCCGACGTCCCCACATCGAAACGTTAAGGTTTGATTTATCATAAAGCTGTGTAGGCAAACAAAAGCGGGTCAGAGCTTTACACTCCGACACCGCTTTATTATAGCTTATTATTCATATCTCAAAGCGTCGATAGGATTGAGCTTCGCCGCCTTTATGGACGGAATAAGTCCAAATACTATTCCAACTACCATTGAAAATACCACCGACACTACTATTGACGCCGAGGATATCGCCACAGGCACTTCCGCTACCTTCGCTATTACCTGTGAAAGCCCTATACCCGTCAGCACACCGATTATTCCGCCTATGCTCGTAAGCACTGCCGCTTCTGTCAAAAACTGTGCAAGAATTCTCTTTTTCCTTGCTCCCAGTGCTTTTTTCAGTCCTATCTCTCTCGTTCTCTCTGTTACCGACACGAGCATAATGTTCATTACGCCTATACCGCCTACCAGCAGTGAGATACTAGCTATCCATATAAGCATCTTATTAGTCGATGAACTCAGATCCTGCAATGACTTCGCCTGCTCCAGCAGGCTATCGCTCTTGTATTCCACAGACGCGCTGGTTTCCTTGCTTCCGCCCTTTACAGCTGAAACGTTCTCGTTAAGGATATCCGCCGACTTTTTGCCCGCATTCGTCATCGAGTCCGTGTCCACAGCCTTTACGATACAGTTTTCTGGTTCGTCATAGCGGAAAACTATCCCCCAATCGTTTGTGGGGATAAAGACAAGTCCGCTTGAAGTCTGATTGTATGTGTAGTAGTCCTCCACTGAGCTTATAACAGGCTCAAAGTTTGAATTTTTCACAGCCACGCCTATTACAGTGAACGGCTCGCCACTTATGTCTATGACCTTTCCCACAGGGCTTTCACCCTGGAAAAGACCCTCCGCAAGTGTTTTGTCTACCACTGCCACCTTGTCAAATTTGGTAAAGTTTCTCTCCGCAAAGCCCTTTCCCTCAACTATCTCGTATCCAACAGTGTCAAAATAATCCTTGTCTACTCCGTATATAGTTGACGAATCCATTTTGTTGTTAAGATAAAACAGATTGTCAGGATTGTTTCTTGTGCGGTAAAAAGTGCTTGACTCCACCTCTTTAAGCTCGTTGATACGTTTTTTAGTGTCCGATGTGAACATTGCCACATTAGACGGTGGCGCTTCATAAGAAAAGTCGCAAACAGTGTCGCCATTTGAAAGCTGGATCTTCACAGTGTTGTTTCCTGCGCCGATAAGATTGTTCTTTATCTGCTCATTTGTACCCTTGATAGTGGAAACTATAGCAATGATAGCCGCAATACCGATAATGATACCAAGCATAGTAAGAAACGAGCGTATCTTATGTGAAAGTATTCCCTTAAATGAAAGTCTGATATTTTCTATCATATTATCCGCCCCCTTTTAATACTCAGGATAAAGGACTTTGTCGGTCTCCTTTGTCCTTACGCCCTCTTTGACGTCCTTGCCGTATGGGAAGCATATCTTATCTTTCATAGAAAGTCCGCCCTTGACCTCGATATTAGTGCCATACATTATCTTGCCTGTTTTTATGTAGCTTTTCACAAGTCTGCCGTCCTTGTTGGCTTTCATTATATAGTAGTTTCCGTTTTCCTGCCTTACATAATGTATAGGCAGATAAACGCTGTCACTGGTCGTGGTGTCATTCACAAATGAAACGCCTACCCAGTCGCCCACGTTGAAATCCGTGCTGTCGCTGAGCCTAGCTTCTATAGTGTAGGTGGAGCTGTTAGGATTGTCACCCCAGTTGTTTGACGAGTATGACGTAGGCTCGCTGCTTATCTTTGTTATCTCAGCGTCAATGCTCATTCCCGTGTTGTATGAGTTCACCATAACAGTGTTTCCCACAGCCGCTCTGTCAAGATTAAGCTCGCCCACACTAAAAGTAACGGAAACTCCGCCCTCGCCCTCGATTATTGCGAAAACGTCATCATCAGAGCTGTCACCACTGTAGTCCATGCTGCTGTCTGTAATGTCCATATCGTCTTTGTCGTCACCATCGTCCGAATTATCACCCTCTGCGGCAGCGTCGCCTACAGTGCCTATCTTTTTAACGACTCCGTCGATATTAGCCACTACCTTGCCGTCTGTCTTTTTCTTCAAAGCATCATTGTAGTCAAGCTTTGCAGACTTAAGGTTAAGCTTTAAGCTCTTTATCTCGTCCTCTTTTTCTGATATCATTTTCTTTATCTCTGCACGGCTGTGCATATAATCCTCAGAGCCTGAATTTGCACCGTCCGTCTGTGACGGGTCAGCAGGAGTGACATCTATGCCGGCGTCATTATCATCATAATCACCGTTATCAGGCATATCCGCATCACCGCCATTGTCGATATCATCAGTATCATCGCTATCGTCAGCACTGTCATCACTGCGGTCTGAGCCTGCAGGCACAACGATAGAGAACTTGCCGAACTGCTCCACAGAAGTGTCAAGAGAAAGCGTACCGCTTTCCTTGTCCTCAGTTATCCCCTGCGAAACTGTCCAGTCTGCAAGAGCCTTTTTGCCAATTGTTTCACGGTTGACTATCCACTTGTATATAAAGTTTGAGTTATCATCATAAACGCAAAGCTCCGCATAAGCCCCCGTTGTCTTTATCCTATCAAGAAACGCTCTGGATACCTTTGTGTTCCTGTTGCAGTTTATAATGTAAGGATCGTCCTTTGTGCCTGCATTTTTCGTCTGGAAAACAGCCTTTACAACATCCACAGTTTCCACAGGCTCAGGAGTTGGCTCTGGATCTGGAGTTGGCTCCGGGTCTGGTTCCGGCTCTGGTTCCGGCTCAGGCTCTGGATCGTCAGGCTCTTGCGGTGCGTCCTCAGAAGGCTTTAAAAGCTTGTATTTAGCAAGCTCCTTTTCAGCCATTTTGATGTTCTGTTCGCAGACCTTTACCTGATTTTCTTTCTGTGAAAGCTCCAGCTCCACCACCGTCATGTCATATTCAAGTATAGTGTCGCCCTTTTTCACAGTGTCGCCCTTTTTCACAAACACCTTTTTAACAAGCTTCTCGTTGTCAAGAGTAATTCTCTGAGCGTTGGCAGAAACTATCTGCCCGTCCATGTTCGTTGAGCTGTCCCACTCGTAACTATCCGCAGTTTCCGCCATAAGGTCAACAGGAACTACCGCCACAACAGTTTTCTTGTCCTGATTTTTCTTATATTTCATTGCTCCCGCATATCCGCCTCCGCCGAGGATAGCTATGCACAGGAGTGTTATTATTACCTTTTTCATTCCTGCTCACCTGCCTTTTCTCCATGAAGCTCGCCGTCACGGATATACATTATCCTCTTTGCACATCTTGCAATGTCAGGCTCGTGTGTTATCATAACGATAGTAACACCGTCGTCATTAAGTTCCTTGAAAAGCTCCATTACCTGATCGCCCGACTTTGTGTCAAGAGCGCCTGTGGGTTCGTCTGCAAGAAGAAGCTTTGGATTGTTGACTATCGCCCTTGCAATAGCCACCCTCTGCTTCTGACCGCCTGAAAGCTGAGTAGGCTTGAACATCATTCTCTGTGCAAGCCCCACCTTTTCAAGAGCCGCCTTTGCTCTCTGACGTCTTTCTCTTTTGCCTACCCCTGCATAGAGCAGCGGAAGCTCCACATTTTCAAGTGCTGATTGTCTAGGGAGCAGATTAAAGTTCTGAAATACAAAACCTATCTTCTTGTTTCTTATCTCCGAAAGCTTCCTATCCTTTGCCTGCATAATGTCACAGCCGTCAAAAACAAAGCTTCCCTTTGTCTGCTTGTCAAGACAGCCTATAATGTTCATGAGCGTAGACTTTCCCGAGCCTGACGGACCCATTATCGCCACATATTCCCCCTCTGAGACCTCAAGGGAAATATCCTTAAGCACAGGCACAGCTTCCTTGCCCTGCAAATAATCCTTGTAGATATTTTTCAGTTCAAATACCATTGCAAGCCCTCCTTATTCAGCGAAAGCTGCGTCAGCATCAGCAGCGTCGGCATTCTCACCGTCTGCATTTCCTGCATTTTCCTCTTCACCGTAAAGCTTGTTGAAGTATTCTTCTATCTCCTCGTCCGTCATGCTTGCGAGCATATCCTCGTCTATAGCCATGCCGTCCTCACCACTTCCGTCAAAAGCGATGTCCTCGTCACCGCCCTCGGTATCAGCGTCACTGTTGTCGTTCGTGCCAAGGTCATTAGGTGGAACAGACACATCAGCCTCATTGGTGGTAGCCGTCATGCCCTCCTCGATAGACTTGTCAGGGTATGCAATATAATCGCCCTTTTCAAGACCTGACTTTATCTCGCAGTCACCGTTATCCTCGTCCTTCTGACCTATCTCAACATATCTCTTTTCTATCTTTCCGTCCTTGTCCTTAGCCCAAACGTAGTTCTTCTTGCCGTCCTTGCAGATAAAGTCGGAATAGAGCCATATGCCCGTCTTGTTTATAGAAGTGTCCTGACCGTTGTCTATCTCGATAAGAACGTGCTGACCGAGCATAAGTCCGTCAAAGTTCTCAGGCTTAACATAGAAAGCATAGTTTGAAGACTGGCTCATCTCATCGCTTGAACCGTAGCTGTACATGTACATATCGTCAGAATTTTTCTGCGGACTTGTGTCAACAGAAGTTATCTCGCCCTTCCAAGTGGAATCATCAAGCCTTGACTTTACGATAACAGAAACGCCCTGCATGATGTCAGTGCTGTTCTGCTCGTTGAATCTGCCCTTTATTCTGTAGTCGCCCTCTTCTGTTATCTGCATTATAACGTCACCGCCGTCCTCCTGAAGCTTGTCCACCGTCTTGACGTTCTTAACAGTTCCGTCAATAGAAGCGGTGACGTATGCGTTCTTTGTGGAAACCTCCAGCTTTTTGATCTCAACGTTTTTAGCCTTTATGTCATATTCGTTCTTGGCGATGTCGCTCTGCAAAGAAAGTATCTGTGTCGTGTATGACACAGCGGCGTCCTGATCAACGTTTTTCTTTTCCTTTTCAAGCTCAGCTATCTGGCTCTTGTTTGAGGTTATCTCGTTCTGAAGCCTCTCGACCTCAAGCTTAGCCTGCTCAAGCTGAAGGTTTATAGCCTCAACGTCATATGTAAGAAGCTTGTCACCCTTTTTAACAGAGTCACCGTCCTTAACAAGTATCTCGTCCACCGTCTTTGAGCTGTCATACTTTACGTCCACAGACTCCTGCGCCTCAACAACGCCCAAAAACGAGCAATTAGAAAGCTTGAAGTCCGACACTGTGTTAAGCGACGATACCTTCTGCACATATACCTTCTGTGAGCTTTTTGAGCCTCCCTTGCCGGTCTTTTTCCATACGAAAAAGCCTCCCACACACACTGCGCAGACGATAACAAGCACTATTATAACAGTGCATATCCTTTTTTTCGTGGTCATTGCAATACCTCCGTTTGTGATTTTTTCAAAACAGCATAAAAAAAATCCGCCTGACAGCAGCCAGACGGATAAAACAGCCCCACTCTCCCCATAAGGGTATAGCATGAGCGTATTATTCTTTGTTATCTTGCTGTCCTGTTGTCTTTTGTTCTTATCTGTTTTTATGTATACATTATACCATAAAAAGAATACAAGTCAATAAAAAAAGACGTTGTTTTAAGAAACTCATAAGAATTTCCCTCATCTATAAAGACGTGCAATAACAAAAAAAGTTGCAAACAAAAAAAATTTCTCGTACTATCCCGCAGAGGCACCTGATGTTTTTAAACACTCTCGGTGCAAACAGCATTCACCAATACAGATTGTAACAAATCACCCCAACAAAAAAAGGGCAGCCCACGCCGCCCTAATATGTATTATTTTTTCTTAGCCATAAGCCCTATCATTATAAGCACTACCACCGCACCGCCGCCGATACAGCCGAAAAGCACCCAATCGGTCTCAGTGTTCTGGGTGGAGTTTTTCTGCGCCTTGATAACCTCCTGCTCCGCCATAGCCTCCGCCGCAGAGCTTTCCGTCACAATGGAGCTGTCCTCCGTCTGAGGGCTGTCCGCATACACCGCCCACGGTATTATCATCATAAGCGACATCACAGCCGCTCCAAGCCCCGACAAAAGCTTTCTTGTCCTCATATAAAAAGACCTCCTCCGATACGCCATTTATCAACAGCAAAGCTTTATCACAGAGCTGCTCAAAGTTTTCCTCATTCAATTATACACATTTTCCAATAAAATTACAAGCAGAATTTTGTACAAATCATACATTCGTTTACACAACAATATACACAACACCTCACGAATTACAAATAAATCGCTGTAAATTTTGATTTATCAGTTTATTAATTGTGTATTGTCACAAAAATATATAGCAAAATTCATCAAAAATAGCATTGAAAATCTTGTTCATATGTGATATAATAACGAATAGCAACATACTGTTCACACTTTACTTGTAAGGAGGTCTTTATTTTGGAAGAACGTATGCAAATTATACAGGCAGCAGGCAACAGCAAGATACAGATAGGCGTTATACCGGGTCACTATGCAACTAACCACTCGCATATCAATTATTATGTAGATATAACATCTCTTAAAACTGGTTATAAAATGGCAAAGGAAGCCGCAAAGGCATTGGCAGCCACCTATGTTTCAACACATATCGACACTATCATATGCCTTGAAGGCACAGAGATCATCGGTGCCTTTCTCGCTGAAAGCCTTGGCGAAAGCGGCATAAACAGCGGTGCAGACGTAAATGTAGTAACGCCTGAGCTAAACGCTGTAAATCAGATGATATTCAGAGATAACACTCAGAAGAAGATATGGGGCAAACAGGTGCTTCTGCTTATCGCTTCCGTTTCAACTGGAAAGAGCATAAACAGAGCAATGGACTGTCTGAAATACTATAACGGCAACCTTGTAGGAATAGCTTCCATATTCTCCGCTATCAAAGAGAACAACGGCACTGCTATCCACGCCCTTTTCACAGAAAAGGATCTGCCTGATTACATGACATATACATCATCAGAATGCCCAATGTGCAAATCAGGACAGAAGGTCGACGCTTTGGTAAACAGCTTCGGCTATTCAAAGATATAGCTTGTAACTTCATTCTCCATAAAAATAACGTTAAAGGGACGGAATTTGACTTCCGTCCCTTTTTCTTTTGCCAAAATGTCAAATCAACGGGCGAACACTGTTCGCCCCTACATACAAACAGCGTATTTACGTCGTTTGTAGGAAATTGAGGCGTCACGCTTGTTTGAGCCTTTTTTTCTTTTGCAAATAATGTGTAGGGGCGCCCTGAGGTCGCCCGCTTTGTTTCACCGCTATGACGTCTACTTTAACCAAACAAATGTGAAAATTTCTTTTTAAGCCCAGCCTTGTCAAAACCAAGACCAAGCACTATATAAAGTATCGAGCTTGCAAGCACCTGTATGCAGTAAGCAGGAGTCTGACCGAAAGCCGAAATTATTGCGCTCTTTGAGAAACCGCCTGCCATAAAAATTCCCTCATAAAGACTGTAGCATACCACGCATATAACAAGTGCAGGGATAATTCCAAGCAGATTTCTCACGCAGATTATCTTCTCTGTCTTTCTTGAAAAGCAAAGAGCAGTTATCGCCTTTATAACGATAGTTCCGGGAAGCCATACCACAAATCCCGAAAGTCCGTCTGCAAGACCTGCTCCGATAGCGCCTGCCGCCATTGCATAAGGTGTAGGAAGCATTGAAGCCGCAAGATAAATAAGTCCGTCACCTGCGTGTGTGTAGCCTGCACCCGTAGGAATGTGAAGCCATGCCGTAAGAACATATATCATTGCCGCAAAAAGACCTGTGACGCATATAAGCTGAATATGCTTTGTTGAATTTTTTACCTGAACTGTTGTACTCATTATTATCACTCCAATTTAATTTCTATCCTTATTTTATACCTCCAGACTATGATTTGCAAATGCCTCAGTCTCACACTTTTCCCACCTCAGATTGTATCTTTTGCACAATCCAAAAGTCATATCCGAACATCACATTTGTGCATCAAAGCAATACCATATCCCGCAATAATTTTACAATAACATGACAAAATCAATTATGCACAAAACCAAGCTGTCATATAGGCTTTCTTTTGTGCTATAGGTAGAAGATAAAAAGGCGTAAAAAAAGAGTGGTCATGGGCAAGACCACTCCATTCTGCAAACAGACAGCTTAAAATCGCACAAAAAACGGGCGAGCAAAGCCCGCCCCTACTGATATCAAATAACGTAATCATCTATCCTTGCATTTTCCTGATTTACAAGGTCCTGCAAGGTAATGCCGTCAACAACACCATTTATAGCACCGTAAAGCTTTTTCCATACCGTCAGCGTTGCACAGCTATCCTGACGTGGACAGGTATTTTCTTCCCCCTCCAGACAAGCCACAGGAGCAAGACTTCCCTCTGTGAGCCGAAGTATCATTCCCACAGTGTATTCCGCAGGCGTTTTTGCCAGCTTGTATCCGCCACCTGCACCACGAACGCTCTTTACAAAGCCCGCTCTCGCAAGAATGGATATTATCTGTTCAAGATACTTGTCGCTGATGTCTTGTCTTTCAGCGATCACTTTGATAGGCACATATCCGCTCTGCTCATGTAAAGCAAGGTCAAGCATAAGCCTCAGTGCATATCTTCCCTTTGTGGATATTTTCATCAGCGTCAGATCCTTTCATAAATCCTATAGAAAATCTATGATTAATTATATATCATATTTGTAAAAATGTCAAGCAAAAACCACCGCAAAGGGCGTATTTACAAAAAACTTCTTTTTACCCTCTTTATTTTTCTCAAAAAGTAGTGTATAATACAATTAAGTATACAAGTTCACAGCAAAGAAAATAAAGGGAGGTCAAAAGCTATGAAAAACAAGCTTAAAGTAAATATTTATAACCGTACATACAATCTGCTTTCCGAAGAGTCGCAGGAGTATACCAATAAACTTGCGTTGGTGATAAATTCAAAGATAAAAGGCATGATGAAAGCTATCCCGAGCCTTTCCGTTCAGGACGCCGCAGTGCTGACAGCACTTGATTGTCTTGACGAGCTTAGCAAGGCAAATCAGAATATCGAAAATATCCGCACCCAGATAAAGGACTATGTTGACGACGCAGGCAGAGCAAGAAGTCAGGCCGACGAAGCTCAGAAAGAAATAAGAGAGCTTCAGGCAAAAGTCCATGACCTTGAAGAACAGCTCGAAGCACGCACAGTTGTAAAAAGAGAGCCTGAGGACGAAGTTATAAACGCAAACGAGCTTCTTTCGCAGGAGATAAAGAACGCTATTGAAAGACCTGTCCACCCTAATCAGCCTAACAACGGCAATTTTGTCGGCACAGTAAATTACAGACCCGAGGGAGGAAGCCATTAATGGCTCACAAAGCTGAGATACTTGCCCCCTGCGGTTCTTTTGAAACTCTCGAAGCCGCCCTTAGAAGCGGCTGTGACGCAGTTTATCTCGGGGGAGAGAAATTCTCCGCCAGACAAAATGCCGCCAATTTCACAGATGAACAGCTAAAAGAAGCCGTAAGGCTCTGTCACCTGCGAGGTGTAAAGGTCTATCAGGCGATAAACACTGTTGTCTTTGACGAACAGCTCGAAGAGTGCAAAAAAGCCGTCAAATTTGCCGCAGAAATTGGCGTTGACGGACTTATCACCCAAGACCTGGCCCTTGTGAAAATATGCCGTGAATGTTGCCCCGACCTTGAATATCACGCCTCCACCCAAATGACCATTCACAGCGAAAGCGGTGTGAAAATGGCTAAAAAGCTCGGCTTTTCAAGAGCCGTCCTGTCAAGAGAGCTTCCCGAGCATACCATAAAAGACCTCACCGCCCTTGGCATCGAAACAGAGGTCTTTGTACACGGCGCACTTTGTATGTCCGTGTCAGGTCAGTGCTATATGAGTGCGTTGATAGGTTCGAGAAGTGCCAACAGGGGACTTTGTGCTCAGGCTTGCAGACTTCCTGCTCAGGGAGATAAGATAACAAAGGGGCAGGAGCGTTACGCCCTCTCTCTGAAAGATATGTCCTATGTTGATAAGCTCCAAAGGCTCGAAAAGGACGGAGTTTCCTCTCTTAAAATAGAGGGCAGAATGAAGCGCCCTGAATATGTTGCGGCGGCAGTGAACTGCTGTAAAAATTCTCTCGAAAACAAGCCTTATGACCTGAAAGCCCTTGAAGCGGTCTTTTCCCGCGGGGGCTTTACAGACGGCTATTACAATGGCAGATTAGGCAGAGAAATGTTCGGCACAAGGCAGAAAGAGGACGTTTCCGCTACCGCCAAAATTCTTCCCGAGCTTCATGAGCTTTACCGCAGATGTGAAAAGCGCACAAAAGCCTTTTTCACCATAAAGCTTCAGGAAAGTTCTCAGGCGGAGCTTTCTCTCCGTGACAGCGAGGGAAACACCGTGACCGTTTACGGCGATATACCACAAAAAGCCTTGAAAAAGGCCTGCGACAGCGACTATGTAAAAAAACAGCTCTCCAAGCTTGGGGACACCATATATGAGTTCGGAGGACTTGAAGCCACCATAGGCAAAGACCTTGCCTATCCAGCTTCCGCACTTAATGACCTAAGACGGCAGGCGGTAGAAAAGCTTGACCAGAAGCGTATAGACTTTTTCACCCATACCGCCGATTTCACCGACAAATCACTTGCCGATCTTCCTACCCTGCCAAAAGCCTATGAACACAAAAAGATCCGCATAATGCTCTCAAAACTCTCTCAGCTTGAGGGTGTTGACCTTGACAAAACAGAGCTTGTGGGCGTGCCAATAGAGATAGCGTCAGAAGCGGCAAAGATCGTGTCAGACAAAAGCAAGCTTATGATAATAATGCCACGCTTCACATTCGACGAGAAAGCCCTATGTGAAAAGCTTTCATCCGCAAAAGAAGCAGGCATAACAAAAATGCTTGCCATGAATATCGGCCACTGCCTTATTGCGAATGACCTTGGCTTTGAGCTTCACGCAGGCTATTCATTCAATCTCTGCAACTCAGCCGCATTGGACGAGGTAAAAAAACTTGGTGCAAAAGACTGCACAGTGTCCTTTGAGCTTAAAGCGTCGCAGATAGAAAAGTTAAAGAAGCCCATTGAGATAGGCTTTGTGGCATACGGCAGACTTCCCCTTATGCTCACAGCAAACTGTCCTATAAGAAACGATATAGGCTGTAAAAACTGCAAGGGCAAGCTTTTTGACCGCACAGGCAGAGAGTTTCCGGTGAGATGTCCAAAGGGCAGAGATTGTGCAGAGATACTAAATTCCGATATTTTGTACCTTGCAGACAAGCTCGACGATTTTGACAATGCCGACTATATGGAGCTTCACTTCTATGAGGAGAACGCCCACAGGATAAACGAAATAATAAAAGCCTACAGTGGCGAAAGGGGTGCAAAGCCCGAAAACGCCACCAACGGCCTATACTACAGAGGAGTTTTATAAAATGAGATTACTTATAAAAAAGCTTAAGGAAAATGCAGTTATCCCTGCAAGACAAACAGAATTTAGCGCAGGCTATGACCTTTGTGCCTGCACAGACGCACCTGTTACCATAAAAGCAGGTCAGACCGAGAAAATACACACAGGCATATCAGCCGAGGTTCAGGGTGAGAAAAACTGCGTTCTTCTTATCTATGCAAGAAGCTCACTCGCATCAAAGTTCGGCATTGCCCCTGCAAACTGCGTTGGCGTTGTTGATTGGGACTACAGAGGTGAGATTATCTGCGCTCTCCACAACAGTTCAGACAAGGACTACACCATAAACAGTGGCGACAGGATCGCACAGCTTGTGATAACCCCTGTTTTCACTCCCGAAGTAGAGGAAGTAACAGAGCTTTCCGATACAGAGCGTGGCGCAGGCGGCTTTGGCTCAACAGGCAAATAAGAATGGTGAAAACTGCATATGAAAATTTACAACGTTAAAATAAAGACCATGGACAGCGACAGACGTGTTATTGAAAACGGCTGGGTTGAGATAACAGACGGCATTATTTCCGCTGTAGAAAGCGGCTCTCCCGAAGCTGTCACAGCCGAGGACATAAACGGCAACGGCAGAACAGTTTACCCTGGTTTTATCGACATTCACACACATCTTGGACTATCCACAAGCGGCGTAGGCATGGAGGGCGAGGATTTCAACGAGGAATCTGAACCATGCACAGCACATATCCGCATTGTTGACGGCATAAACCCCATCGACTATTCCTTTGAGCTTGCAAGAAAAGCAGGTGTAACATGCTGTCTTGTATCCCCAGGCTCAGCAAACCCTGTTGCAGGCAGTATTGCGGCAGTAAAAACCTATGGCAAGCGAGTAGATAAAATGCTTGTAGGCACAGTTGGAATGAAATTCTCAATGGGCGAAAACCCTAAACTCACCTATTCTGACAAAGAGGACGCCCCCTACACCCGAATGGCAGTGGCAGGCATAATAAGAGAAGCACTTATAAAGGCGCAGAAATACGGTGAAGCGGTCGAGCGTGCAATGGGAAGCGAGGAGGATATGCCTGAGTTTGACATGAAGTCTGAGGCTCTGCTCCCTGTTCTCAGAGGCGAAGTCAAGGCGCATTTTCACTGTCACAGGGCGGACGATATTTTCACCGCCATAAGGATAGCGAAAGAATTTGAGCTTGACTATGTGCTTATACACTGCACTGACGGTCATATCATAGCCGACGAGCTTGCAGAGGAAGAAGCAAGCTGTGTGATAGGTCCTGTAATATGCGACAGGTGCAAGCCTGAAATGGCAAATCTTACCCCGGCAAACGCAGGCATACTTTCTTCTCACGGCATAAAGGTAGCTATCTGCACCGACCATGCAGAAGTGCCGATAGAATATCTGCCCTTGTCAGCGGCTATTGCAGTAAAAAACGGTCTTGACTATGAAAAGGGCATTGAAGCTATCACCTGCACAGCGGCAGAGATAGCAGGCATATCCGACCGGGTAGGCTCTGTAAAGACAGGGCTTGACGCAGACCTCACCCTATTCAGCGGCGACCCCCTTGATGTAATGGTATCACCTGACATGGTGATATGCGGTGGAAAAATAATTTGATATGATACTAATGCGAAACGTTTTTCGTTTCGCATTTTTTATTTGCGTTATCTGCACATTGTCAATTTTTTAAACCATGTAGGGGCTGGCGCCCCCGACAGCCCGCACCTGCTTGCTGCTCAATCATGCGGTATATGCACAATGAACTGCATAATATTTCCCAGCACGGCACGTCTACATAAATTCGTGATAAAACCAAACCTTATCGCTCTCAGAACGGGACGTCGTATTTTTTGCAAAGCAGAAATTGCGCCGCACCCCTACAGTGAGTTTGTGCAGTTATCATGAATTGCAAGCAACTTACCTCAAAAACAAATAATAAATAAGCCCGTAAAGCACACTAGCCAAAGTGCCGTAAAGAATAACAGGTCCGCTGATAATGAAGATCTTCGCCCCAAGCCCAAGAATATATCCCTCCGTCTTGAACTCAAGAGCAGGCGCCGCCACAGAGTTTGCAAAACCTGTTATGGGTACAAGCGTGCCTGCACCTGCGTGCTTCGCTATGCGGTCATACCAGCCAAGACCTGTGAGAAGAGCCGATAAAAATATCAAAGTTATTGATACCGACATTGAGGCGTTATTCTTGGATAAACCTAAATATAAATACATATCCATAAGCGATTGCCCAATAACGCATATAAGTCCGCCAAATAAAAACGCCTTCGGTATGGTCACCCACCACTTAGTCCCCTTTGACGCCTCTTTGTACATCTCGCTGTATTGTGCCTTGCTTAAATTTATATCCATTTTGTTCTCGCTCCTTTTTGTTTCTGACTGCCAGTATTGTGCCACATAAAGCTTAGGTTATTCATATTTTAAGTGCACGATTTTCGCATGATTTGTTCAATATGTTGCTGTAAGGTTAATATTTTTATATAGTTTCAACAAGTTTTGTGTAATGTAAACGATTTATCATAGGGAAATTTGTTAAAATAGTATCTTGAAAAAAATGCGAAAATTTTGTATCATATTCATTAGAGATATTCTATCTTAGGGGCAGTGTAACTGCCATTATTTTTCAGGAGGTTATTATAATGAAAGCTAAAAAAATTCTTGCTGCTGTCACAGCTCTTTCTCTGACAACAGTAGTATTCGCATCATGCGGCGATTCAGCTGATTCTTCAAGCTCTACTGCTGCCGCAACAACAACTACAGCCGCTGCCGAGTCTGCTGCTGATTCAGCTGCAACAGACAGTTCTGCTGACACTACAAAAGGCAGCGACTCTGATTACACACCTGTAAAGACATTCAAGGGCTATGACGCATTCCTTATGTTCGGTGACGGAGAGTGGCTCTGGGGCAACTGGGAAGGTCAGGGCGAACCTGAAGCTACTAAAGCATTCGGCGTTGACGCTGACATAACAGGCGACGGTGAGTACACAGTTTCTATCACAAACGCTTCTATAGCTTATGACGATCCAGACGAGGGCATCAACCCACAGATCGCTCTTGACGGCGACTATGCTGTTGGCGCTCAGGGTTGCGTAGTAATGTGCGTTGATATCATCGGTCTTCTTAACGGCGAAAAACTCAAGGGCACAGGCGATCCTAAGACTGATAAGGAAACTCCAGGTAAGTACAACGCTGACGATCTCAAGGTAGAGCTTAAGTCTATCAAGGCTGACGGTCAGGAAGTTGCATTCGATAAAGCTAAGATCAAGTATGGCAACATCGAGGACAACAACAACTGCTACAGAATCGAGATCTACAACGATTACGGCGATACAGCTAAGGATTCTCCTATCGACAAGGACAATCTTGCATTTGAGGACAGCCTTGAGATTACATTCTCTATCGAGGGTCTTTCTGAATAATTTTTCATGAAAACTAAGAGCAGACCGCAATATGGTCTGCTCTTTTGTATTTTTATACATCTTTCCAGTGACAAAAAGTGTGACAGATTTTTTAAAATAGCTGTCACACTTTTATGTTGACATGAAACTAATGGGAATATATAATAATAGTATTAT
>ERZ1026970.240-NODE-240-length-21451-cov-16.223313_pt1 | contig 21451 bp, 8 predicted proteins | sample MGYA00519563_ERZ1026970 | MGnify/ENA primary metagenome ERZ1026970 (study PRJEB26926, sample SAMN06164665) | human gut metagenome | biome: ENVO:00009003; feature: ENVO:2100002; material: ENVO:00002003 | host: Homo sapiens | place: USA | collected 2012 ... | reverse complement strand
GATCTACACTTATGCGATCGTCGGCAGCGTCAGATGTGTATAAGAGACAGGACCTGTGCAATATAAATTAGACTAAAGGTTTGCCTATAGCTTTCTTCAGATTTTATCTCACGATAGATGCTTGCTGTTTAGTTATACATTTCCCACTATCTGGTCATATTTGAAACTTGCACCAATTAGAGTGTACCCATAGTTTTGCAAACAAAAAAGCGGTGGATAAAATCCGCCACTCAAGAGTAAGAGATGTTAAGAATTTCGCACTTCAAACACATCAAATGCTCAACCTGAACATTGAAATTTTGTTAGCTACAAAGCCTATCCGTATATTTCTTGACTACTCCACAAGTATACGAAATCATATTCTCTATTTGCTTATCACTTATCAAACTTCCATTAAATGAAGTTGCCATTCTGAACTCTATCGAACCACTATATAAATCATAATCAAAACTGCCCATATCTAATTCACAAGAGCACTTGCAAATATTCACACAAGCTTCAAATCTGTTATTCTCGTCAATCTGAACATCAAGTGGCGAATAGAGTCTTATAAGCTGTCTTTCAGCATCAATAGTTATAGTAAATGGTATAAAGCTTGCCTCTCTTTTAACATCAAAATTTACGGTCATTATTTCTTCATCATCATCGAAATCATATTTATTTTTTCGAACAATATTCAAAAGCGACCCATAAACTCTATTAGCAGAAATCATTTCATTTTTATCAGCCATAAACTACACCTCTAAATACCATTTCTGTCAACAAATTCGTCCAAGCTTATTGAGCCTTCAGCAAGCAATTTAAATTGTTCGCTATATTCATCTAACATACTCAATAAACAGTTTATCATATACTCATAAGCTTCTTTTCCAATAAGGCTATCGCAAAAACAATTTGTCATTCGGAAAAATATCTTTCCATTATCAATATCAAAATCAAAACAACCATTTGCAGTAAAATTATTGATAAAGCAAACTGCTGCCGCTAAATCCTCTGTTCTACTCCTTTTAACTATACAAGGAAGTTCAGATATAAGCATTACAGACATATTTTCAGCATTTATCTTAAACATAAAATCTATATGTAAGCCAAATTTATGAGTCATACAGCTTATGTTAATATTTTCTTCATCATTCGAATGTTCTATTCTCTCCTCATCAAGAGCTTTAATAATATTTTTCAAAACAAAATCAATCTGTTTTTTCTTGTCAGACATTATAAATTTACCTCGCATTAACTACAATTAAAATCCGATTGTTATTCTTGATTTTTTAGCAACTAAAGCCTGAAAAGCTCTTTCTGTTGAAGCAAGCTTAAAATCATCTACTGTAAGAGTAAGCTTATTTATTCCACTCAGCTGCATTCTCATACTTGCTTTTGCACAGGTTCTCTCAAAAAGATTGCGAACAAATCTTGCATTGCTGAAATCCTTAGCTGAAAGAGTTTCATCACTGATAGAATTAAAATACTCAGTAACAGCACTTTGGAAATCTTCATCATACTCAAATGAATTGCCAAGCATTTTAAAATAAATTTGGCAAAGCTGTTCTCTAGTATAATTAGGAAATTCTATAACATAAGGCATACGGCTTGCAAGACCATTATTACCCTTCATAAGCTCATTCATTTCATCTGTATAGCCCGCCATAATAACAACAAAATCATCTCTATGATTTTCCATTTCGGAAATCAGCGTATCGAGTGCTTCTTGTCCGAAATCATTTGTATTATTTTCGTTTCTATAAAGCGAATAAGCCTCGTCTATAAACAGCACAGAGCCATAGGCATCTCGACACATTTCAGCAGTCTTTGGAGCAGTTTCGCCAACATATCTTCCGCAGAAATCTCTGCCCGAATATTCAAAGAAATTGCCGTTTCTCAGAACACCGTTTTCCTTTAAAATCTTTCCGATTATTCTTGCAACAGTAGTTTTGCCCGTTCCAGGACTACCGACAAATCTCATATGTATGCAAGGATAGCTTATATTTGGAATCCTTCGTGAGAATTTAATATGTGCTATAATTTCCTCTACACTATGCTTAATTTGCTCCATACCAATCATATCATCAAGCAAATCCATACCATTAACGCTATTATTGCTATATGACTGCGAAAGTGAAAGAATATCTTCTTTTCTTATAATTGAATTATCTCTATCATTCTGTGCATCGCTAAGCTGTTTGCGATATATCATTTCACGAACGATTTTATTGACAGTATTTATACCATAAAACCTGCCATCGCTTTTTTCTTCCATAACTCTTGCATGAAAAACATCCCATACATCGTTATTTGCAGTAAAGCCCATTTTTGTAAGAAATCTTTCCGCACATTCTGTAAGCTCTGCCATTCCCAAAGGAGGAAATGAAACTTCTCTCACGAAAAGAATATCCTGCAAAGCTGTATTTATATCATTAAGAACATCTTTTTCAACAAATGGTATTCTAAAAATAATAACATTATCATTAGTATAGTCCTCAAGATAAAGCAAGAAATCACGAAATTGCTTTTCAGTAATTTTTGTCATCCATTCGCTTATATCTATTGAAATAAGCATACCCTTGTTATTTGTATGTGACTGAAAACAATTCATAACTCCTGCAAACGGGTCTACTCTATCATTTCCTTGTGGTGGAAGCTTTACTTCAACAACCTTTTGCCTATTTCTGAATTTAAATAACTTTAATTCCTCTAAAAGCTCTGCAAAAAGACTCAGATATGTTGTAAATCCACAGCCATCATTTATAGAAAAAAGATAGTTTTGAAATGCAAAAGCCTCAAAGGTATTATGTCTGATAATACCTGGAGCAATAGTAACGATTTCTCTGATAAGTACCTTAAAATCGTCCGCACCTATCAAATCCTCTATTTTATCAAGAGCCATAGGTCTTATTGCATTTTTGCTTTCAACAATAACGGGTTTCTTTTTTTCGATTATGCTTTCTTCTTTTTCAATACTATCTTCAAAAAAATCACCTATACTAAGATTTATTATTTCATCATTTTCTATATCAAAATTTTCTGATAAAATTTTCTCAACAGCATATGCTATATCTTCTTTTGAAATATTTGGAACTTTAACAGCAACTTCGCAATCAGTAAAAGAAGTATAAAGTACTTCAGTTTCTCCATTGAATCTATCATTTATCAAATCAATAAAAGTGTTTATCGGAAGCTTTTTAGATAGTCTATGTCTTAAAATCCACTCTCCGTCAAACTCTATACTTATTTTTTTAAAGTGCATTTATAAATCCTCCGCAAAATATTTTATCAAGTGAGATGATATTCCGCAATTTAGTTTATTAATTATAATTTTATCATTATACAAAAAAACAGTCAATAGCTAACAAGCTTTCCTCAAAGCACTCAAAATTTCAGCAGTTACTTAGCATATTCTTATCTGTTCTCCAAGCTCCAATGAATAAATTATGCACTCAGAAACCTCTATCTCCTCGGATTGTTCTAAAGCATTTTTATAAAGTAAAAGCTGTTTTGAATAACTTTCTGCCAAGCTTTCAACAGAATCAATTCTGTCCGTCTTATAATCCACAATAACAGCCTTGCCGTTTTCAATAAATGCACAGTCAATTGCACCTTGCATAAAAATCGGTGTATCTGCTGTTTCATCTGTTACGGCTATCTCTGCAAGTTTCGCAGGAATCATAACAGCAAAACGATATTCACGCATAACTCTTTCTGCCAATTTCATTCTCGCAAAAAGCTCTCCGCTCATAAATTTCTTTACGGCGTTTTTATCTATTGCATCTGCCTGTTCCTGACTAAGAAAACCATTAGACACAAGCCTTTCAAGTTCGGTTGTCATATTAAAACTATCCGAGAAAATATCTGCATAATGCAAAAATTCGTGAAAAGCTGTACCTCTTGACGCACCTTTAATCTTGCCTGTATTCATAAACTTAGGCTTAGTTTTTACAATAAAACTCTTTCCTGTGCTTTTATGGCTGACAGATGAAGCAGAAACCTTTGTAGGAATAGCAACAAAGTCTTGATACTTATATTTTGTTTCTATATTTTCGGTAAGCTTTTTCTCAAGCTCTTTGTCTATTGCAATATCAATCATTTTATCTTCTGATTCTTTTTCATATTCGATAGAATCAGAATCCACCACAACAACTTTCCAAATGCTATCTGTCGGAATTGTTTCAATATGTTCAATGCCGAAACTATTTAACTGAGCCGACATTGAAGGGTGACGCAAGGCACAAAGTGCTATCCATTGTGCAAAGGTTTTACAGCTTTCAACAGCATAAGGGTCTATTGCTGTATTATCCGAATCGTTCAATTCATCATAAATAGGCAACTTGCTAACCAAGCTTAAAAACCAGTCGCCAACTCCTCTTGTTTTCGTTTCATTGACTGTATTTACAAGATAAAGCTTTTCCTTTGCTCTTGTCAAAGCAACATAGAGTATTCGCATTTCTTCACTTATTGCCTCACGCTTTTTTTCCATTGAAACAATAGTGCGAACCTCTGTCGTCTTTGAAAGCATGTTTTCCCGGTCATAGCTTTTAAATGCAACTCCAAGTGTCGGGTGATATACAACTGCATTCGCATCAGAATTTCGCTGTGCAGCAGTTCCTGCAAGAATACAAATAGGAAATTCAAGTCCTTTAGAGCTGTGAATGGTTATAATCTTAACATCGCCATCAGATTTATTCTGACTACTCGAAAGAACTCCGCCAGTTTCCTTAAGTCTTTCCAACATTCGTATAAAACCTGAAAGACCTCTGAAACCGTTTTTTTCATATTCTCTTGCAAGATTAAGAAGTTTTCTTACATTTTTTATTCTTGCCTCACCGTCAAGCTCAGCACCAACAATAGAAAGAAAACCACTTCTTGCAAAAAATACATCGAGAAAAGTATCAGACGGAACTGTCGATGAAAGCTTTCTATAAAAATACATTTCATTATTAAAATTTATGCACTTTTTCTGCAAAAGTTCATCTTCTGGATTTTCCAAACCAATATATTCTATCACCGTAGAATATATTTTACCTGAACGATTTGCAAGTCTTAGTTTTGCCATATCGTCAGGAGTAAAGCCATAAACAGGACTCATCATTATACTCGTAAGCGGAATATCTTTCTGCGGATTATCCACAGCTGTAATAAACGAAATAAGAAGCTTAATCTCACTTCGTTCAAACAAATTTCCGCTATTATTTCTTGAAACAGGTATACCTCTCTGTTCGAAAACATCTGCATATGTGTCAATATTATTTTGAAGATTTCTCATAAGAATACAAATATCGCTATATTTAGCAGGGCGTGTACTGTTTTTATCCTTAATTTGAAGTTTTCCTACAGTATTTTCAATTATATCTGCTATATGATTTGCTTCATCAATCTGCCAAGGATTTTCAGGCTTTGAGGCAACTATATGATACTCCGTTTCTGGCTCATCTATTTCGGAATAATCAGCTTTTGCAATAAGCTTTTCTTCGTCATCATATTTAACTTGACCAACTGTTTCTGACATAATCTGCTCAAAGATAAAGTTTACACTGCTGATAACACCCTTACGACTTCTGAAATTACCAGAAAGAAAAATTGGCGGATAATTCTTGCTATCTGAATTTTTACGATTTTTTTTGCGGTAATTTTCTCGCCTGTTAAGGAATATTTCAGGCATAGCCTCTCTGAAACGATAAATACTCTGCTTAACATCACCAACAGTAAAGAGATTATCCTCATTGTTAGAAACAGAAGTAAAAATCATATCTTGAACCATATTTGTATCTTGATATTCGTCTATGATAATTTCATCATACTTTGCAGCAATTTCTATGCTTTGCTTTGTTCGGACATATTTGCCGTCTTTTTCTTCAAGAAGTAGGTTAAGTGTCATATGTTCAAGGTCGGAGAAATCCGCAATTCCTCTATCATTCTTTATTTCTCTGAATTTCTCATCATAACGCTTAATTGCCTTGCAAAGTCCTCTTGCAAGACTTGCAGAATCCTTAATTTCTTCCTTACATTCTTCTTCAGTTCTTGAGAATAAATCCTTAATTTCTTTTACTGCTGAAACAAGCTCTTCACGATAATTGGCTATCTCTTTTTTAAGTTCTTCTTCCCCCTCAGGAACTTTCGACGGTAAAGAAACAGATGTAGGACTAAATTCCGAAATAGTAGCTACAATTTCATTCCAAGAAAGTTCTTTAGAAAGTTTTTCTGAAAGTTTCTTATAATCTTCAAAACAAGTCTTGAAAGCATTCAGCTTTTCAACATAGGTGAGAATTTTCTTATCTTCTCCCTTTGGCTTACTTGTAGCTGCTAAAATTGCAGAGGCTAAGCCTTCAAAATCAACTAATCTTTCAGTAATCACCCTTAAAATATATTTTAACAGTCTTCCCATATAACTATTTATATGTTCAAGCCTTGAAACAGCCACCTTTCCCCATTCTGTTTCTTTGAATGGCAAATCTGTTTCATACATCTTAACAGCATTTTCAATCCAAGCAATAGGAAACGGGTGAGAAAGTATGCTTACATAAATTGAAAGAATGACACTTCTAAGGTTATTATCAGATTTAACTGTTGCAAGAGCATCGGCAAGCTTATTAAAATCATCATTGCCGTTTTGTTTTTCACTCTCTTGATAAAGCTCCTCTAATGCTTCATCAAGTGCGTCATTGCTCGCAATAGCAAGTTCACTTTCTGAGCCTATTCTTAAATCACGCTTAACACCTAACTCAAAGAAATTTTCACGAACAATCTTACTGCAAAAGCTATCTATTGTACATATATCAGCATTACGCAAAAGCATAAGCTGGCGTTTAAGCTCAGTATTATGCGAATCCTCTTTGAGATATTCCTGAAGTTCAGAAATGATTCTTTGTTTCATTTCTGCCGCAGATGCCTTTGTAAATGTAACAATGAGAAGTCTGTCTGCTCTTATCGGATTTTCCTTATCTGTAATAAGTCTTATAACTCTTTCAGTAAGAACACTTGTCTTGCCCGAGCCTGCCGCCGCAGAAACAAGCACACTTCCGCCTCTTGCATCTATTGCTTTTTCCTGCTGTTCTGTATATATTCTTTTAGGCAAGATTATCACTCCTCTCCGTTATTATTTTCTTCATCTTCTTGAATCTCTTTAAGAACATTTTCCGCTTTGTCTATTCTCATATGAGTTTTTCTTTTCATACTATTCTCAAAATTACAAATACTGTCATATATGCAGTATTCGCAACCATCAAGTTCAACCTTCGTACCTTTTTTGATTTCAAGAGGTTCTGCTGAAATATTTCCGCCACGAAGTTCCATAGCCATATCAGAAATAACTTCATCTATCTTATCAAATATACTTTCAAAATCCTTACTTGAACAGGTTTCTACAATCGGCGTTTTTCTTCCATTAGTTCCCCATTTTCCAAACTTAACAAAGCCCTTACTTCCATTCATAGCAGAAAGTATGCTTTCATCATTGATAACTATTCCATTCATAGAAAGCTCTTTTTCTCGCTCATCAACTATATCATCAGAGCTTTTATTTTCTGAATCTATATAACTGCTTGTTGACGGAACATATAAAACTCCACAAGGTATGATATTATCGCCAAAAAGTTCATTTCCATTCTTGGCTATCGCTGAAAGATATAGCAACATCTGAATATTTATTCCACAAAGAATATCATCAAGCACAAATTTCTTATTGCCTGTTTTATAGTCTATTACTCTTATATAATCACAGATTCTTCCGCTCTCATCAGCTTTTTCCATCTTGTCAACTCTATCGACCGAACCCCTTATAAATACTCTTCCACCATCAGGCAATATAATCTTATATGAAATTCTGGCATCATCTCCACCTATCGGAAGTTCAACCTCAACAGGCTTAAATTCAGATTCTGTAAGTTCCTCAATAAGTCTTTCAAGTATAATCATAACTGATGAAATTATTCCCTTATACATACGCATAAAGCTTGCGGACTTTTCTTCCTCTCCGCCTAAGCTTTCGAGATAGCTGTCTAAAACAGCTTCAACAGCTTTCTTTCTGCCATCATAACCTTGTTCTGAAAGCTTTTCTACACCATATTCCTTTGAGAGAAGCTTTTCGAATATATAATGCACCGCACTACCATATTGTCGAGGGTCAAATTTTGCTCTTTCACTTGGTTTAGCTTTTATTCCATAGTGACAGAAATATCTGAACGGACAACGGTAATATTCTTCAATCTGTGTTGCAGAAATATTCATATGGTTTCCGAAAAGACTTTTTGCTATCTTTTTGTCCGAAATTTGAAAAGGTTTTTCCTCAAATGCTCTGTCTGTTGAATCAATTCTGCCCGAAAGCTCTGGATATTTCTTTATACATTCTCCTATTGTTGCAGAAATTGATGGTTCTCTATGCTTTAAAAGTGCGTACTGCTCTAAAGCAATCGCCTTTGAACACACTATATCTGTTATACGCATATCAGACCTTGTACGAATCTTTATATCAGGAAATATTTCTCTTAATTCGGATATTATTTTCGATTCTATTGTAGTTTCGCCTGCGGTATTCTCTAAATATCGGCTTATGAATAGCTTTTCACTTGCATATGAACAAGCCTTATAAGCGAAAAATTCCTCTTGAAGATAAATATTTCCTATCGAATCTGTGAGCGGAAGTGCCATTGAAATCAACTCATCACGCTCTAAGCTTGTGAAAATTCCATTATCTGTTGGTGTTTTTGGAAATATTCCATCAACTGCACCAATTACAAATACTATTCTTGGTTTATCAGGACGAATTGTATCTGCATTTCCAAGAGTAACCTCATCAAGAGTTCTCGGAATAGTTGATATATTTCCTTGTGAAATTATCATTTCTATAAGCTCAAAATATCTTTTCGGTGATATATATTTTTCTTTCAGGGTTTCATAAAGGGTATCAAATAATTGCATAAGCATATCCCATACTCTTAATTCTTCTTCGGCAAGTATACTTTCATCATTTTGCTCAAAATAAAGGGATAATTGCTTAACCTTTTCAAATGCTCCAAAATCTTCAAGTGCTTTAAAAACCGCACTTGTCATTTCTGCACCATCAGCATTTTTTAGATTATCACGCAATTTAAAAAGGGTTTCTGAAATAAGCTTTCTATGAGCTTCAAGCTTTTCTAAAATTTCTGCACCATCTTCTCCACTTCTGTCTATAAAACCATCTATACTTCTTGTGAACGGTTTATTCCAATCCGAACCTTTTAAATTCCACACAAAAGCATAATTTTCTAAAGCGAATATATCATCATCTGGAATTGATGTCATACCAGTTTTTAATATAGTAAGTATTGATTCGGTTGTAAGGTTTCCAACTGTTGCCTCAAGCATTGAAAGCACCAATCGCATAAGTGGCTTTGCCTCTAATCTCTCTGGATATGAAACAAAAAGAGGAATATTATATTTTTTAAACGATGAATTTATTATTCCTCTATACATCTCTGAATCTCGGCATATTATGGCAATCTCATCATATCTATATCCATCAGCAGCAAGCTTTTTAATATCACGAGCGACTTGTTCGGATTCATCGTAAATATCTTCTGCCTCATATAACATAACCGAACCGCCAAAATCCTGCTCTAAATCCTCATTGCGGAAAATCAGTTCTTCAACATATCTTAAATCATCGTTTTTATAACGCTTATTATCATCTACGGAAAGGTTTATATCCTCAAACTTTATGCCATTTTCTGAGGCAAGTTTTTTTATTATGGAGTGTGTTCGATTTACAAAATAGAACATTGAGTCATTATCGTTGTTTTCTATATCTCTGCAAAGCGTTATATAAAAATCCTTTGATTGCTGAATAGCAAGAGAAACAATCTCCAATTCTTCAGCAGTAAAGCTATGAAAAGAATCTATTGCAACAACCTTTCCACTGAAAAAGTTATTTTTTGCAAGAACCAAGCTTGCCGAAATAAGCTTATCCAAGGGGTCTATATATGTTTCTGAAATGAGTGCATCATAAGCTTCATAAATCAATGCACTATCATGAAGTTTTTTTCTAAGTCTGCCATCTGAAACTCTTTTACTAAGCTCCATAAGCTTTTCAGGGGTAATTAAACATATTTTATATTCGGAAACTGCTGTAAGCATAAGTGAGGTTAAATCAGATTTTCCTGTTCGCTCACCATAAAGTTCAAGCTTATCCTGAACAGCCTCAATAGCAAGGCTCATCAAAATAAGTCTTGCACCATCAGAAAGCTCCTTTTTGGAATCTTTGCCATATTCCATTTCGATATGGTCACAAAGACGCTGAAGGCTTAATACATCTATATTTCTGGCATTTTTTGCACCAAGTCGATTTAATATTTCGCTTTCATTCTGAAATGATGCTTGTTCAGGTACAATAAGAATTATATTATCATTATTTTTTGCTCTCTCACAAATAGTATCTAATAAAACTGTACTTTTACCGCTGCCACTTCTGCCATTTATTATATGCACCATTTAAATTCACCTCATTGTTGCTATAAAATCAGCTTAATATAAGTTCGATAAAAATTAAAAGTTTTGCTCAAGCTTTTTCAAAAGCTTGCAGTTTTCAAAGGCAGAGCCTTTGGTCGCCGTCCGCAGACGGCGAAATACTTTATACTTCTCTAAGCGCAGGAGGGTAGAAAAACATTCCAGTGGAATGTTTTTCGTAGGGAACCCTCGCAGGGGGTTTCCTTGAACTTTATAATTTTTAAATAAATATAAAATAACACCTATCATCAAACTCAAATTAAAATCATTTGAATTTATTATAACATAAAAAGCATATCTGCACAATTCCACAATACAGAATGTGCAAATATGCTTTTATAATTTTATTACCACCAAGGAAGCTTATTCATCTTCCAAAGCTCCGAAACTCTATTATACTGAACACAGTCAACGCCTAAGCTTACTCTTACTCGCTGAGAATAGTCTTTATCAGGGTCAATAAGGTCTTCAACATCTTTACCTACTGATTTAACCTTAGTGATTACATTATAATGTTCCACAGCATTTTCTTCAGATTCTAAAATATCCCTAAAATAGAAATAACCGTCTTTTTCAACATTATTATAAATTTCATCACTGCAAGTATATTCAGGGTAATCGTGAGGAACTAATTCAATATAATCATGTGTAATGGTTTTGCCGTTTTCGTCCGGAACAGTTTCTGAATCGTGACGAATCCAACTACAATCAAGCTTAAAACGACAATATGTTTTTGCTTTTCCAGTGTATTCTACATCAACCGTTATCGTTTCAAATTCTTTAGGAGTAAGCTCTATATAGCCTCCATCATTTATAGTTGCCTCTCGCCTATCTGTTTCGCCATCCTTTATATAATAAAGTCTTGCGATAGCGTGAAAATTTTCAAGGTAAGCCGCTGCTTCAAGCTGTTCTAATGATTTATACCTTGAAAATGTACTTGAGCATATCAAACCGATTATCATTAAAAGCGAAAAGGTAGCAAGTATAACATTTCTTTTGGTTATGTACTTCTTAAATTGAATAAGATTCATTATACTCTCTCCTTTTCTTTTAGTCTACTTGTGCTGAAGTAAGCTTAATAGTAAAGCTTTCCGATTCAGCATTAAGCTCTTTTAATGTTTTATGAGAAATTTTATCCTCATTCAAATCTGCGTCTGCTTTGTAGATATTATCATGCTCTACCCAAGAAATTATAAAGAATGTTCTGCTCTCCCCTGTATCAATAGTTCCACTGTTTTCTATCTCTTTAAAGGATTTTTTATTCTTTTCATTTATGATATTCCTTACATCAGTATAATCTGCAAGCTCAGCTTCAGTTTTTCCGAGATAATCTAAAACCATAAGTGGAATACTTCCGCACTTTGTTTCATAGGCAGTTATTTCCTCTTCATTCATAGGAATAATCAGTTTTTCGTATAGATTTCCTGTTTGGTCTTGGATTCCCATATCAGAAAGTGAAATATCACACTCACTGAAATTATGAATATTTACTTGCTTCTTTTCATAGGTTCCATCTATCATACTTTTGGTTTCTGATATTTTGCTTGTTGCATAAACAGTCATAGTCATATTCTGTTCTACCGACTGCAAATCACCACTATGAATCTCAACATCATAAGCTGCCGCTCGTGCATCTTCTGTTTTAGTATCTCCACTTGTATAACGAGAAAATGACAAGCTTAAGCCCACTATTGAGATTATGCAAAGATATATCATCAGAAATGAAAAATAACGGTTATGAAATAGTTTTTTCACAATAAATCACGCCCTATAACATTAACTGATTATTAATTGGTCTCACGCCTATAAACATAGTTATTGAATATACCGCCCTTGCCAAGTATCGCAATATTGCTACTATCCTTTGCAGCGTTATTCATATTCCAAATATACTCAACACCCCAAATGGTACTTGACGTATCTCTCTTTATGACTATTCGGACATTTAAATCTTGCTTACTGCTGCTGCTGAGAATAAGCTGTTTGCCATCAAAGCCATTCTGAGAATTTTTAAGAGTATTTGCATTGTCCATACTTTGGCTGAAAACTAATACATCATAAGTATATCCAGCAGGCAAGTCTACGCTTATATCATAAGCAAAGCTTTTCAGATTATATACATATGGCTCAGATTCACCTGACGAAGTTCCACTTAGATATTTTGTCTGATAAACATCTACTTCACTACCATTAAGCTCTTTTATAGTTGCAGAAATCATACCATATTTTTCTATAATCTCTTTATACATTGCATCGCTTTCTTGAAATACCTTTGTCATTTTTTCTTTAAATTCATCTTCACCGCCAAGCTTTTCTATCTCGCCCTCTTGTGCAACTTCGAGCGTTGTGCTCTTATTTCTTACACCGGGAACAACTGAAACCTTATAAAGGGTTTCGGTTTTGCCATCTTCAGCAATAGACTTATAATATGTCACCGATGGAGAATAGCTATAATCTTTGGCTTCCTCATCATACGCATTATAGTTTACTGTAAAAGTATACTGCTTATAATCGTTTTCTATTACATTGCCATCTTCATCATAAACAAGAACCTCCTCTGCATCAGCACTTTCCCACTTGCTATCACTAAAGCTCGGGTAAGAATCTTCTCCAGAAATCTTTCCTGTGTATTTTTGAAGTTTAGCTTTATAAGGCACTCGAAGGGTTATTTTACTCTCTTGTTGGTCTTTCTTAACATATGAAAATACATTAAAGGTATCTACTCGATTATCACCTGTCATAACATTTTCATAGCCTGTATAGACAATTTCTCCGCTCTCGCTGGCTTTAAGAATGGTTACATCTCTTGAATCTGCACCTTCTATATTACTATTTTCTAAGATAAAAGGTGTATATTGCTGATTGTTTACCTTAAATTCCTTTATGTAGGTTTCATCATTAGGAAGATTCTCTATGATGAACGGAACGCTATAAGGAATTGTCCATGTAAAATTAAGAGCGTCTTTATTTTCAAGATATTCGCCTGTATCATAATCGTAAAGCTTAACTGCTGTATTATTTACAGTTTTATCAGTAAAGTCCATACGATACATAAAGTATGGAACGATTTTGTATGTACCGACAGGTGCGTTATTTTTAAGAATAAATGTCCAAATACTATTAGTTGTTACAGATATGCCTGTTTCTCCTTTTGCATTTTGGAAATATTTATTTATTTGCTCCGTTGTAAGCTCGGTATAATCATTAGAGGAAATTCCCTTGAAATAAATCTTTATTCTGTCAGCAGCATAACCACTTCCACTATACTTTGCATCACTATATGAAGAAGAATCTGTTCTTGCCATAGAAACATTAGAACTTCCCCATTGTGCAGTAAAAGTTATATCGCTGGTTTCATTTCCGAGAACTTTTCCAACATATGAACCATCATCGTTCTTATCAAAAATGGTATATCCATTTTTAGTTGCTGAACTTATTGTTACTTTTGGCTCATTTTCATATGTACCCCATGCAGTACCATCTGCATTTTTACCATAATCTCCCATATGAATTTGTTCATATGTATATCGGCGAATATCTCCATTTTCTGCCATAACATCTGTATGACCTATATATTTTGCAGGATAGTATGCTCCTGTTTTAGTATCATTCTTAACATATATTTTCTCTACAACATTTTCAAGAGTTACAGGCTTTCCTTTTGGTATTTCGTCAACTTCCTCATCTATTTCTTCTGACTTATTATATATAGGGTTATCAGCATCAACATAGTAAGTAGAAGTTGGATTATTAGCAATTGAAGATTTCAAACTCATATATGTACCACAATTAGTAGTACTATTAGCTGACTTTGTTGCATCGTTGTCTTTTTTAGTATAGTAATAATATCTGAGTGGATTTATACCATATTTTGGTCTACCTACAAAAAGTAAACCCTGTTGGTAACCATCAGCAGATTTTCCATATAGCTTATCATATGAAAGAAGGTCTAAAACTCTAATTTCAGCTCCCCAGTAACGCGTATATGTAGTTGGGCTCGGATAATATTGAGAGCCTCCTAAACTGATATAACCCCAACCAGTTCCTTGAATGGCATTAAGTGGCGAATATTCTTTGCAGAAATATACTGTTGCAAAGTGTTTTCCCGAATCAGAGTTTTTTGTTCGCTCATACATAAGATTAACCTTATATAAGCCACCATAGAAGCATTCTGAATCGCTTAATACACTATTAAGGTCTATTTCTACCTTACCAGTGCTCTTTTGGTCTTCGTCGTATTCAACCTCGCCAACTTCAACCTTATATGAAGATTTGTAATGATTAGCATCATCATTCCACTTCAGCTGATTATAGCTGATATTCTCTGCGGAAGGCAATCTATCCTGCCAAAAAACGCTCGCCCAGATTTTATCACCCTTGCTCATATTATAAGTTGTAACAGATATTTTAGGATATTTATTACTGCTGCTTGAATAAGACTTATAGCTCTGTATATTTTCCCCTTGTAAGCCATTTCCGTCTGCATCTTTATAATTATCTGAAACATAATAATAAATTACATCTTGTGCAGGCTTGCTTGGGTCAGTTTTATCCTTATCTGTGACAGAATCATGCTTATCAGGGTCAATCTCAAGTCCGCCATTATCCGTTGTGCTTGTAACTATTTTATCTGATGGCGTATCAAGTGATACAGAATCAAGTGCTGCATAAGGCTTATACTTATCTATAACAACATGGACAACAACTATATTTTTATGTATTCCATCTTCGGCTGTTATAACTCCAAGAACCTTTGTATACATATTGTCAAGGTCATTGTTGGTTCTATATGGTACAGCAATTTCCCACATATCACGGTCAGCAATATCTTCACAAGTATCATTAAATATATACTTAGCCTCATAACTTGACATCGACTCACTCCACTTTACACTTTCATCTGAAAGCATATCATCGAGATTATCTCCATTAAGCCATAAATTCTTTGGATACGGGTCAGTATAATGATTCATCTTTTTAAGACGCTTAGTGGTATCTACTTTATCACCCTGATAGAACTTCATACTGGAATATTGAGATATACGCTCTATATTAGGAGAAATATATATACATCTATCTGTATCAACATTTTCATAAACAGTATTTCCATTATCGTCTTTTATCGGTTTGCCTGTTTTGGAATCACGCACTTTTCTACGGGCTAAGGAAGAATCTATATCGTCTATCGACATATAGATGTTTATATCCGTATACTTAATCTTATCGGAATATGTTCCGTCAGAAAGCTGTGCATAATGAGTTTCTATATCGCTCAAATAGTTATCAAAGAACTGATAATAGGTTGTATCATTATTTGTATATTCCCACTTTGTCTGCATTTTATATTCGATAAGCTCATCAAGGCTACTATCTTTAATCTGCTGTGCATAAATATCGAAGTCCTTTTGCAGGGTTCTCTCTGACGGAGAAACCATAGAGGAATATAATGAATTAAGTTCGTTATCGTTGACGAGAGAGCTGTCAAAGCAAGCTGATTCGCTCTTTTCATCATATTGAACACCAAATTGTATATTATTATAGCTATTCTCAATGCGACTTCTTCTTGGCATAAATACATCTACGCTTCTGTACTCATCTATTGCCTTATCCATAATTACATATGCGCCATTGCTTTTAACCTCATCGCCAAAGCGACTTGTCAAATAAGCCTGCAAATATGGTGAAAGATTATCATAGTCCTGATAAGCCATTGCGTTCCTTTGGTGAGAATCGTAGTCTGTAAGCTCATGGATAATCTCTTTTCTGAATATGAAGTTATTGCTATAAAGAGCTACTGTATCTTCGGTATCGGTCTTATCGAGAGTCACAAGCTTTATCTTACATCTATCTTGGTTATTAGCATCATAGGCAGCTTTATTTTTGGTATAGAGAGTTAAATTATCATAAACCTTTCCGTTATTATTAGAGTATCCACCTATAACAGGATAATTGCTTACACCCTCCGGTGCTTCTGAAAGGTCTACCATATTATTAAGATATATAGGTGTGCCATGAACATTTAAGCCAAGAATAGAGCCTACATAAATCTTATTATTTTTATTATCACCCTTATATCCGACTGTACCATAATTTATGCCATTAGTAAGTCTTGGGCCTAAACTGTTTGTATTGTATGGATAGGTATATCCCATTATTCCGCCCGCATATAAGCCACCACTCTCAAGATAATTGACGCTTATATTACCGTAATTTATCATATTGTAGCCTATATATTTTCGAGCTTTATCATTCCAGGAATTATCTGAACCTATAATACCACCTACATATGTTGCATTACGGTTGCGTTCAGTACCAATCTCTATATCGCCATAATTCAAAACCGAGTTTATGTAATCAAAGTGGTATAAATTACCTACTATACCACCAATATACATAGTAGTTTTTCTTGTATTATTATTGGTATTATCAGTATTATACGGCTTATCATTATTATAATAAAGCTTTCCGAAATTTTCTGACTGCGTTATAGAAGCTGCGTTTAAATATCCAGCAACGCCTCCCATATAAAGAGCTGCACCAGTACCCCAAGAATATGATGTTGGATTTGTTACATTTACATTTGCAAAATTATAACAATGACTTAAAGTGAATTTTGCAACACTGATATATCCCACAATGCCACCAACAAAACCTTCACCACCACTCTCGTTAATATTTATATCACCATAATTTATGCTATTTGATATAGCTGAAGTTGAAGTAACATACCCAACAATGCCTCCTACACGATATGCGTCTGCATTTTCTACGGAAATATCAGCATAGTTTACACAATAGTCTGTTTGCCCTCCTATGCTTCTGATTCCACCGATATGAACATACCAGCCAAATCCTGAAGCACCTGATGATTTACACCACGAGCTTATATACTCTGCACCATTGACATTAGCTGTATAAAGATTTCTTACTGTGATTTTTCCTCTGTTTTCACTATGAATAGCTCTTCCGCTATGTGTTATACCCGATAAATATAAACCAGAATCTTTATATTTTGCATTATTAACGCAATTTTCAACTGTAATAGGTGCAAAATTTATATTATTCTCACCCGATAAGCCACCGTTAAGATAGACATTATAATTATTAGTTATATAATTAAAGTAGCTGTCTCGGATTGTCATAGGAGCATAATTCCTTGATTTATAACAAATACTATTTGAAACAGCATAAACAGTTATATTTGAATCCTCAACCATAAGATTAGTAAGATTTATCTCGCCATTATTGATAAGATTTTCTGTTTTCTCCGCCTGATAACTATTATATTGATATAATACACCATATACAATTATAGCTTTAGTTTTGCCAGAAATATTTATTTTTCCATATCTGCGGGATTTATCAAGGCTATTAAAAACTTCGTTCCATTTATCTGACTTCATACCATCTGGAATATAACAGCCATCATACCAACCATTAACTATATTTTTTATCTTTGATTGTCGGTTAGTGCTATTGTTCATTGTATGATAACCATATATGTTAAGTGTTCCGGTAATCTCTGCGTCTACTGTAACATCTCCGAGATTAAGATTATTATTTGCGAAAAGTGCCTGATAGCCAAGTGTACGAATTGTAACCGCACCATTATACTTTCCTTTAACAGTGATATTTCCATAGTTAATATTATTATTATAGGTATATTGTTGCTGATTATTTGAATTGTAATCTGCTGTATGATTATAGCCTATTCCAGTTATGCCTAAACTTCTTACGCAATCCGGAGCTTCAGTTGTATCAACTGTAATATCAACATAGTTGCGGTTATAATTGCAGTTATTATCCCAATTATTATAACCAGCTCTCAGACAACCTGATATTGAAAGTCGTATCATTTTATTAGTATCTTTTTTATTTGGAATAAAATTTATTTTTCCATAGCTTGAATTATACGAACCCAAACCATTAGAATACATTGAAATATAAGGGAAATGGCCTTCCGAAGTAAGGTTTGATGTACCATAAATAGGGTCGAAATTATTCTTATCAAGGTCAACGGTCAGCTTACCTATATTTGTAGTATGCTCTGCAAAAAACATAGAAGTTCCAATAACACCTATATATGCAGAACCACTTGTATCAGTAGAAGTGTACCAATAGGTAGGATTACTGTTGCACCGCTCACGATTTGTTGGTGCAATATAAACATCACCTGCATTATAGGAATATTCTGTACTCATACCGCAGATGCCTACAAAATATCCGCCATTATCTATTCCTATGCCATTATTTCCGTTAGTAAAAATAGTTCCTCCATAAAAATAGATGTTACCGCAGTTATAAGATTTATAAGTATATCCCTGTGCTATACCATAAATACCAATACCACCATCATACATATAGAAATTACCCTTATTATAGTTTCTATAATTATAATATTGACCGTTCTTTGTACCTTTAGCACTATTCATATAGCCTATACCGCTCATAAGGCACTTATTTATTGCAACGGAATAGAAATTGCCTTCATTATATGAATTACAAATAATATTATAGCCTATTCCCCACATATTCGACCTTGCCTTGGAATCATTGTTTACCAAGCGTTTGCCTTTAGGAAGTGCTTCGGCTGTTGGCTTGCCGTTTTCATCATATATAACCTCGCCTGTAAGCTCATTTTTAAGAACTGGAACATCATATATATTTCCGAAATTGGCAATTCTGTCTCCACGAGTAGAATCATTTATATTTATTGCAGGCTTAGAACCATTTTCTGTAGTTAAGCCAGTAACATTACTTCCTACTTGATTTGTTGTAATACCTGCTGTATTAAAGCTGCCGTTTATTAATTTCCAATCGTTGCTTTCATCGGTTATCATATATGCACCATAAACATTACCATAGTTAGCAACATGGGTAAGCTTTCCATAGTATCCCCATTGCGTACTGCCTCCTGTACCTGCAGCACCAAGCAAACCACCTACACGAACATTATAACTAAAAATATTCGGTACCATTTCTAATGCACCGCCGATAATATCTCCGCTATTGGTACAGTCTGTTATAAAATGGTATGCTCCTCCACCGATAAGTCCACCTATCGCTGTAGAACGCTGTGAGCCTGTTCCAAGCTTAACAGTTGCTGAAGAATGAACATTTTCCATATCAACATAGTTTGAATGTGCAACAACTGTTGCACTTCTTACATTTAAAGAGCTGTCTGTGTTTGTGGTTGGCATACCATCAGCATCACCACTCGAAATTTCGCCGCCAACAAAAGATAGGTCTTTAACACAAGAATTATACTGACTATTTTTATTACTGTTAGCTTGTGCTATAAGAGCAGTAAATTTATTACTTTTACTATAGCTATTTGTTGTTGTGGCTGGTGTATTTATTGTAAGATTGAGAATTATATGAGTATCTCTCAGTTTTTCGCCATTGCTGTCGTTTCCGAGTGATGAAGTATGATGAATAGGACAATTTGCATCGCCATCATCGGCTGTACCTATAAGCTTGCCATAAAAAGATGCATTTGTTGAAGTGACTGTCCAGTTAATCCAACGCCCACCTGATATATAATTTGATGTTACTGTTATATCAAGCTTTGGTTTATAGGCATTTGGAGCAACTTCATTCATATCTATACATCTATCTATTTTAAAATAATATGCCTGTGTATACTCATATGAACAAGGGAAGTGAATAAGCTGTGCAGGAGTAGAAATTATCAATGGGTCACTCTCTGTACCCATACCAATAAATCCATAGATTCTTGGATAAGTCCAATAAGAAATTCCTTGATTAGTTCTGGCAGCTCTATTATTAAGTGGTTTAAATTCTGTGCCTGTAACGCCATTAAGAGTTTTAAGTTGGAAATTTGTGCGAGGTATGATATTTTCTTCATCGGGATTATCAATTTGATTAGGAGTTGTACCAACCTTGAATATATCACTATCATAGTAGCAGTTTGATATAGTACCACTATTATTAGGGCATACTGGATTTTGCACAACTGGTTCACGAGCATCGAGCATACCTGCAAAATATGAATCTGTAATTTTACCGCTTGCATAGTTTATCGCGACAAGTCCACCAGCGGTTGAGTTTGCTGATTTTACAACATTGACATTTGCAATAGCACCTTTTTCTGGCTGAACTTCTTGTGCAATAGCGTATACATCGTCAATAGTGCCATAGTTTCTTGAGGCAATTACCGCAGTAAAGGTTGCCGCACTATTTGTAGAATCTATTGTAGGGTGATATATGCCGAAATTCCTTACAACCGCATTAGCACCAACAACGCCAAAAAATCCTACTGTTACAGGCGTATATTCTGTATCAAAATAAAGGTCACGAATCTCAAAGCCCTGACCATCAAATGTACCAGTAAATGGGTTTCCATCTCCGCCTATTGGCAAAAAATATCTTTCATTATAGCTGACCTCGGAATATTCAATATTATCACCAAGTACAATATTTGCAGAAAGATAGAATTTAACTTCTGATGGGGACGAACCTTTGCCATTTACAATCTGCGAATAGAGATATAATTCCTCTGCATTGCAAATCATCAGCTTATAGCCCTGTGACATATAGTTCTGTGCTGTACCATTATTAAAAAGCAAGGCCTCACCTACTATCTCACGAAAATCTGTAAGAGATATTCGCTTAGGCTCAGTATAGCCTGTCTGCTCTTTATATTTAATATAAGTAGGCAATGGAGAAATAGCATCTGAACCATCATAAAGCTCATTCATATATTGATATGCTGGAGCATTATTATCTGCTGCACTTGCAAAAGCAGGTGCAAACAAACCGAAAAATCCTGAAAGCATATCACTTGGAATAAGTCCTCCAACTATTAAAATTACCAATGCAAATGAAATTACTCTCTTTTTCTTTGTATTTTTAAATTTCATATTAACATTGCCTCCTTAAACAATTAGAAAAAATATGTTTAACTTCCTTATACCTGTCTCTTATACACATCTCCGAGCCCACGAGACAAGAGGCAATC
>ERZ1026970.214-NODE-214-length-23454-cov-21.041241_pt1 | contig 23454 bp, 15 predicted proteins | sample MGYA00519563_ERZ1026970 | MGnify/ENA primary metagenome ERZ1026970 (study PRJEB26926, sample SAMN06164665) | human gut metagenome | biome: ENVO:00009003; feature: ENVO:2100002; material: ENVO:00002003 | host: Homo sapiens | place: USA | collected 2012 ... | reverse complement strand
ACAACGGTTTTCAAGACCGCCGCAATCGACCACTCTGCCACCTCTCCAAAACTTCTTTTTCAGAAGTACTTTTCTTTTAAAGCGGTGCAAAGATACAAATCATTTTTTATTCTACAAACTTTTCTGCACAAAAACAGAGCAATTATACCAAAATTCTTGTTTATACCCACTACGGAACGAACATAACGGCATTTAGGCTATTTGTTGAAATTTATCAAGGGCAAGACAGAGTTTTATAACTTACTGGCTATCAGTATATTTACAAAGAGCCACATTCAGTATACGATTGAACCCTATTCAGTATACGACTGAATGGCATTCACTATACGACTGAATTAGGTTCAGAATACGACTGTTCCTTAAACCTACATCATTTGTAAATAATGCAGATTATTATTCGGTTCTTGTTTCAATTCATAAACCACATATAAAGAAAGTATTAACATCTCTACTCCCCCGGACATTCACTACCTAATAATAGTTATTTTATGCTGTTCAACATAAAAAGAGAAGTATCTCTTATAAAATTACGGAATTTATTCAGTATTTTTGCGCGCTCTAAAGGATAACATTATCTAACCTACTAACAAAAACAAATATTATGGAATTGAACAAAACCTTTACCAATGGGCTTTGGAATAAAGAAATCAATGTCAGTGATTTCGTCAGTAAAAACATCGCACCCTATACCGGGGATGCATCTTTCTTGCAGGGACCTACCGAACGTACCAAACGTATCTGGGACATCTGTCTGAAGGCTCTCGAAGAAGAAAGGAACAACAATGGCGTCCGTTCACTGGACAATACCACCGTATCTACCATCACTTCTCATAAAGCCGGGTATATTGATAAGGACAATGAACTTATTGTCGGTTTGCAGACTGATGAACTGTTGAAACGATCCATCAAACCTTTCGGAGGCATCAACGTGGTAGCAAAAGCATGCCGTGAAAACGGAGTGGAAGTGGACGATAAAGTAAAAGACATCTTCACCCATTACCGCAAAACACATAACGACGGCGTATTCGATGTATATACCGAAGAAATCCGTTCCTTCCGCTCACTGGGATTCCTTACCGGATTGCCCGACAACTATGCCCGCGGACGTATCATCGGCGACTACCGCCGATTGGCTCTCTACGGCATCGACCGTCTGATTGAAGCCAAGCAGGAGGACTTGCGCAACCTCACCGGCCCGATGACCGAAGCACGCATCCGTCTACGCGAAGAAGTGGCAGAACAAATCAAAGCTTTGAAGGACATCAAGGTTATGGGCGAATATTACGGACTCGACCTCAGCCATCCGGCTACATCAGCTCAAGAGGCCGTGCAATGGGTATACATGGCATATCTTGCTGCCATCAAAGAGCAGGACGGAGCAGCCATGTCACTGGGTAACGTATCTTCGTTCCTCGACATTTTCATCGAATACGATTTGGCTCACGGCAAGATTGACGAGACGTTTGCACAGGAACTGATAGACCAGTTCGTCATCAAACTACGTATGGTACGCCATCTGCGCATGCAGTCGTACAATGATATCTTTGCCGGCGACCCGACTTGGGTGACCGAAGCCATCGGCGGACGCTTCAACGACGGACGCGTGAAGGTCACCAAGACTTCTTTCCGCTTTTTGCAGACGCTATACAACCTCGGTCCTTCTCCGGAACCGAACTTGACCGTATTGTGGAGTCCCGAACTGCCGGAAGGCTTCAAGGATTTCTGCGCCAAAGTTTCTGTAGATACCAGCTCCATCCAGTACGAAAACGACAACCTGATGCGCGAAGTGCGCAACTGCGACGATTACGGCATTGCCTGCTGTGTATCCTACCAAGCCATCGGCAAGCAAATCCAGTTCTTCGGCGCACGTGCCAACCTTGCCAAGGCCCTGCTGCTTGCCATCAACGGTGGCCGTTGCGAAAACACCGGAACTGTCATGGTGAAAGGTATTCCCGTATTGACCGGCGAGACACTGAAGTTTGAGGAAGTTATGGCCAACTACAAGAAGGTACTGACTGAAATAGCCCGTGTCTACAACGAGGCCATGAATATCATCCACTACATGCATGATAAGTATTATTATGAGAAAGCCCAGATGGCATTCATCGATACCGACCCACGCATCAATCTGGCATACGGTGTTGCCGGCCTTTCCATCGCCATAGACTCACTGTCCGCCATCAAATATGCCAAAGTCACTGCACGCCGCAACGAAATCGGCCTGACCGAAGGTTTCGACACCGAAGGCTCATTCCCCTGCTTCGGCAATAATGACGACCGTGTGGACCACCTGGGAGTAGACCTCGTTTACTATTTCAGCGAAGAACTGAAAAAGCTGCCTGTCTACAAGAATGCCCGTCCCACCCTTTCCTTGCTGACTATCACCTCCAACGTGATGTACGGCAAGAAGACCGGTGCCACTCCGGACGGACGCGCCAAAGGTGTTGCCTTTGCTCCGGGTGCCAACCCAATGCACGGACGTGACAAGAACGGTGCCATCGCTTCCTTGAGCTCCGTAGCCAAATTGCGCTACCGCGACTCGCAGGACGGCATCAGCAATACGTTCTCCATTGTTCCCAAATCACTGGGCCCGACACCGGAAGAACGTGTAGAGAACCTGGTAACCATGATGGACGGCTACTTCACCAAAGGTGCCCACCATTTGAACGTAAACGTACTGAACCGCGAAATGCTGGAAGATGCCATGGAACATCCTGAAAAGTATCCGCAACTCACCATCCGCGTTTCCGGCTATGCCGTGAACTTCGTGAAGTTGAGCCGCGAGCATCAGTTGGAAGTCATCAGCCGTTCATTCCACGAAAGAATGTAATATGATAAATGTACACTCCTACGAAAGTATGGGAACATTCGACGGGCCGGGTCTCCGGCTCGTCGTTTTCCTGCAAGGATGTCCGTTCCGTTGTCTGTATTGTGCCAATCCGGATACGATTGATGTAAAAGGAGGCACTCCCACCACTCCGGAAGAGATTCTGCAAATGGCTATCAGCCAAAAGGCATTCTTCGGGAAGAAAGGAGGTATTACTTTCTCCGGCGGTGAGCCTACCCTGCAAGCAGAAGCGCTGATTCCTCTTTTCAAGGAGCTGAAGGCGAACGACATCCATATCTGTCTGGACAGTAACGGAGGCATCTGGAATGAAAAGGTGGAAGAGCTCTTTAGTCTGACTGACCTCGTGCTGCTGGACATCAAGCAATTCAATCCCGAACGCCACCGTACGCTGACGGGACGAAGCAACGAACAGACACTCCGCACCGCTGCCTGGCTCGAAGAACATGAACACCCCTTCTGGCTGCGCTATGTACTGGTCCCCGGTTACAGCGATTCGGAAGAAGACACCCGCCTGCTGGGTGAAAGTCTTGGCAAATACCAGCAGATACAACGGGTGGAAATACTTCCTTATCACCGTCTGGGTGTTCACAAATACGAAGCCATGGGATGGGATTACAAATTGAAAGAAGTGAAGGAAAATACTCCGGAACAACTGGAACGGGCAGAAAAACTGTTCAAAGAGTATTTCACGAATGTGATAACCAACTAAAACAGAAAAGCAAGGCTGTCCGGATATGATTCCAGACAGCCTTGCTTTTCATTTATAGGGTAAGAATCCTATTCTTTCAAGTTATAGGTAATCTGCTGTACATCATCACTACTGCCACCCACCATAAAGACGAAATCACCAGGTTCTACCATATAATTCATCTCATTGTCATAGAATCCCAGTGCATCGTCAGTTATCTGAAAAGCTACAGTTTTGCTTTCACCCACATTCAGATGAATTTTCCTGAAGCCCTTCAATTCCTTTATCGGACGCGTAACAGAGGCTACCTTATCCTGCACATACAATTGAACTACTTCCTCTCCTGCACACTTACCGGTATTAGTCACTTTTACCGACACCTCCGTATGGACGCCTGCAGCCTTGCCCGGCAGCAGTTTCAAATCAGAATATCCAAAATCCGTGTACGAAAGCCCATATCCGAAAGGATAGGCAGGCTCAGTGGAAGCATCGATATAAGATGCCTTATAGGTCTGTTTCAATGCGGTAGGGCGGCCGGTGCTCTTATTCTGATAATAAATGGGAATCTGTCCTACGTGTGCAGGAAATGTCATGGGCAATTTAGCCGAAGGATTATACTCTCCCCACAACACATTGCATATGGCATTGCCGGCCTCACTTCCCAGCCACCAAGTACACAGTACCGCATCAGCATGTTCCCTTATCTCATTGAAGATTACCGGACGCCCACACATGACAAGAGCAATGACAGGTTTTCCAGTCTTTGCCAGTTCCGACACCAGCTTCTGCTGCCCCTCGGGTATGGCTATATTCACTTTGGAAGCCTTCTCGCCACTCTGACCGAATCTCTCGCCTACCGCCACAACAATGACATCCGAAGCCTCAGCAGCCTGTAATGCTTCCTGCAATCCGGTCAACTGATTGCTCTTCATATCATAGCCTTCAGCATAGCTCACCTCCAGTCCTTTCCGGACCAATGCATCATATAAGGTCACCACTTTGTTCCGGTCCGTAGTGGCAGCCCAAGCACCTGCCATATCGTACTGGGATTTTGAGAGTCCTCCTATCAAGGCTATCTTCCTCGTCTGTGCCGTCAACGGAAGCACAGATTCCCTATTCTCCAGCAATACAACGGAACGCTCGGCCATACGGAGCGAAGCATTACGGACTTCGGGCGCATTGAGTATTCTGGCCGCTCTTTCCGGATTACAGTAGCGAAAAGGGTCCTCAAACAATCCCAACTCATATTTCTTCTCCAATATACGCCGTACTGCATCATCAAGCACACTCTCCTTTACTTTCCCTTCTTGAACAAGCTCCTTCAGATAAGTCAAGTAGCAGGTACTTACCATCTCCATGTCCAGACCAGCATTCAGCGCTTTGGCTGCGGCATCTTTCTTGTCAACAGCATAACGGTGGTTCACCAATTCCTCTACCGAATTATAATCGGACACAACAAATCCCTTAAATCCCCACTGCTCTCTCAATAGCCGGTTGAGCAAGAAATCATTGGCAGTACAAGGAATATTATTAAAATCATTGAAAGCACTCATCACGGTAGCTGCTCCTACCTTTATGGCCGCCTTATAGGGAGGCATATAAAAATTGGCAAAGTGGCCCATTGACATATCCACACTATTATACTCCTTTCCTGCTATCGGTGCACCATATCCGGCAAAATGTTTCATACATGCCATGACAGTCGTCGTGTCTGCCAAATCGTCTCCTTGCAAGCCTCTGACACGCGCCTCCGCTACCCGAGAACCATAATAAGGGTCCTCACCGGCCCCTTCCATGACGCGTCCCCAACGTGCGTCCCACGAAATATCCACCATCGGGGCAAAAACCCAGTTCAAACCATCGGCGGCACTTTCCAAAGCATTGTAGCGTGCAGCTTCCTCAATCATGGCCAAATCGAAACTTGCAGCCTCGGCAAGCGGAAGCGGAAATCCGGTACGATAGCCGTGGATAACATCCAGTCCGAAAATTAAAGGAATGCGCAAACGCGATTGCAAAGCAAGCTCTTGATAACGGCGTATATCCTTTACTCCTATCACATTCAGCATAGAGCCTATTCTGCCTTGCCGGACATACTCTTCTTTAGGAATATTTCCACCGTCGGGTCCGGTAAAATTCCCTCGGTAGGTGCATTGTGCAAGCTGGCCTATCTTTTCATCCAGCGTCATCTGCTTCATCAAGCTTGAGATGAATTTCTCCTTCTCCGTAGTTTGTGCCGAGGTAAAGGTGTTACCAAGTCCCCACAGACAAACCATCAGTATTATTATCTTTTTCATACTGCCATTCTTGTTTTGATATTTATTTTATCATAAAACAACAGTTGCCTTCAATGGTAAATCAGCTGAAGAAGGACCTGCCAGAATCTCAAAAGTCCCCTTTTCCACTACAAACCGATGTGATTCCACATCATAGTAGGCAAAGGCTTCCTCATCCAGCAATATCCGAACGCGCTTGGTTTCACCCTTCTTCAAGTAAACCTTATCGTAGCCTTTCAACTCCTTCAATGGACGCGGAACAGAACATTCCACATCCCGCACATATACCTGAGCCGCTTCCGCAGCATCCATCTTTCCGGTATTCTTGATGTCAAAGCTTACCGTAACCCGGCTTCCCCCCGTCTTCTCAACACTCAGATTACTATATTCAAAACTACTGTATGACAGTCCATACCCGAAAGGATAGAGCGGCTGCTTTCCGTTCCGGTCATATCCCCTATAACCTACGAAAACACCTTCGGCATACTGCACCCGTTTATGAGGTACATTGCGATTGTCATAATAATTACCATATACCGGATTATCTTCCCATTTTTCCTCGATGCTGACTGGTAGTTTGCCACTTGGCGAAAGCTTGCCCGTAATGATTTCGGCAAGGGCCTTTCCACCCTCCTGCCCCGGATACCATGCCATCAAAATAGCTTGTACACTCTGCCCCCAATTGCGGAAATCTATTCCACCTCCGGCATTCACCACCACAGCCACATTATCATGAAGTGAAGCCACTTTATTAATGAGATATTCCTGCCCGTATGACAATGCAAACGGACGGTCGAACCCTTCACCTTCTGTACTGCTGTTGAACCCGGCACATACAATAACATTCCTGGCATGCTTCAGTGAAGAGGCCAAACGCTCCTCATCCATCATTCCTGCCTGGAAACTGACAGTCGCCTCACCCACATTATCAAAATATTCAATACGCAACCGGTATATCTCCCCTGCACTGACCTGCATAAATGCACTGCGGGTACTGAATGAATGGTTCCCCCAATCTCCGGTAATCAGCTTATCGTTTACAAACAGACGGTATCCGTCATCGCCAGCCAGCTGGAACTTGACAGTTCCATCCTTGTCAGCCTTGTAAACTCCCGTCCAACGGGCAGAAAACTGATCTACCGGCATGCCGTCGAACGGTGCACCGTATTTCCAGGCATGGTCTATGGCAGGCTCTATGGCAGCTTGAAAGAGTTCTCCGGTAAGATTACGAGTATTATAATATTCGCCCTTAAAACCGTTTTGCGTAAAACTGCCATCCGTATAAATCTGTTGGGACATATCCTTATAAAGAATGCTGTCAGACAGCAGCTCTATCTGTCTGCCGCCCTTCAACTGAACCATACCGTCATAGAGTGACACTACCGAATAAGGGGTGACAAATCCGCTTCCTCCTCCTGTGGGAATAATATCGGCATTAGGCCCGATTACCAATGTTCTACCGTTCCGGTAAGGCAACGTACCGTTATCATTTTTCAATAAGACTACTCCTTCTCTCGCCAAGTCAAGTGCAATTTCCTTAGACTGTGCATTGTCTTTATCGATAGATTTATCTTCTCTCGGAGTATCAAGTGCTCCAAAAGCAATCAATGTCTGGAGTATATGCCGGACTTTGGCGTCAATGGTCTCTTCCTTCACGATACCATTCTCTATTGCCGGAATAAGAATTTCCCTGGTCATGAATTTACCGACGGGCATTTCCAAATCCAACCCTCCATTAGCGGCTCCCACACCGGAATATACAGATGTCCAGTCAGACATCAGGATACCTTTAAATCCCCACTGCTTGCGTAATACATCAATGTTCAGCCATCTGTTTTCGGTGGCATGTACCCCGTTCAGCGGATTATAGCTATCCATAACCGCCCCTACTCCTGCTTCCTGCACAGCTTTTCGGAACGCGGGAAAATAAATTTCCTGCAGCGTGCGTTCATCCACATCTGAGCTGGCATGATGTCTGCTCCACTCCTGGTTATTGGCCGCAAAATGCTTCACCGTAGCCATAACTCCCTCTTCCTGCACTCCCAAGATATATTCTTTAGCAGTTTCGCCCGTCAAATAAGGGTCTTCACCAAAATACTCATAGTTTCGCCCGCATAGAGGAGAGCGGTAGATATTGACTCCAGGCCCCAACAGAATACTTACCCCACGGGCCTTTGCATCCCGGGCCAAACCATGTCCCAGCTCTCTAGCCAACTTACGGTTCCATGTCGAAGCCGACAAGATGCCACAAGGATACAAGGTACTTTGAGTATTGTTACGTATGCCTTGCGGACCATCGGCCATCCTGATTTCGGGTATGCCAAGCCGGGGTACAGCCCGGATATAAAAAGATTTGGGACCGGAAATGTAATCGATTTTTTCTTCCAGCGTCATTTGAGAAACCAACTCCCTGGCACGCTGCTCCACCTGGGGAGTAATACACACTTGTGCTTTTGCCGTGATTGCACAACAAAGCAATAGCCCGCTTAAGGCTACTTTCTTTTTAATCTTCATTTTGTCTATTTTACTACGTGTTTGTTATATTGCCGGGCATGTCCCGACCTACTTTCTTTCTTCTCAATCAATAAAAAACCGTGTCCCTTCATCCACCAACGAAGAAACACGGCCGAAAGTTATTAAGAAAATTCTGAATCTACAAGAAAGTGGACAAAAACATGTCTGTCCTGCTATCAATAAGTAAGACGTATACCGGCCTGCAACGTAAAGTTACACGGGTTCTCCTTGCGTATAGTCTGTATCGACGAACCGTCATCAAAGAAATAAGATACTCCCGGTTCCACATACAGGCCCACCCTATTGCTTATGTTATACTGGGCACCGACAGCACCCATGACAGAAAGCTGTACCGGTTTCACAGTCTCACTCTCAGTACCAATCTTGCCATACACACATTTTTCAATGGCACCCCCCGCCGAAACGTACATCGTAAAGTTCTTTGCATCCACAAAGTTCCAGTTGGCCCGTACCGGAATGCCAATATAATGCAGCTTCTGGCTTATCTTTTCCGAGCTGCCCTCATACCTTACGTCAGAAGCAAGATAGGTATACGTCAGCCCGCTTTCCACAGAGAAACCCTTCGCCAAGTTTTTCCGCACCGAAACACCGAAACTGAGCGGTTGTTTATGGTCTATATCCGCAATTTTCTTTTCGCGTCTTTGCAGATAGGGCATACCATCCTTAAAAACCAGTTCCTGCCCGTCGGGAATAGTAACAATGCCATTGGCCGTAGAGGATAAATCTACGTTACCGCCATAAATAGGACTTCCAGGCATGTAGTCCGACATCACATTCGCTTCCCCTTCATTCGCCAATGAAAAACCTCCCGTATTTCCTACGGACAAGCCAACCGCCCATCCTTTAGTATCCCTACCAGAACTGTTTCTTTCCGGAAGATGCAGTTTGTCCCGGCCTGACGGACGATAGCGGTCTTTCCTTGTTCTCTCCGGTTCCTCTGCCTGCATTGCGGTCGCATGGTCCGTATCTTCCATTACCGGCTCTTCCGCCTGCTGCCCAATACCGACAGCCTCACCTGCAGTTTCAACCGGCAACATTTCCTCCTGCCGCTCATCGTCAACCGATATTCTGATATGTTGTGCAACCAAAGGGCGACTTGCCTCCCTATTGGGTGCCGATGCATTTCCATGTGCCCGATAGGCAGGCTCTATGGGATTAGTCCGTACAGCAGGTACCGTCTGTTCCGGCAAGACATCCGGAGCCACAGCCAAAGCAGGCACTGACGTATGCCGCATTTCATTCCCTACCGGACTCTGCAACAGCCACAGACTGACGGACGATACTGCCACCAGCAGCACAGCTGCCGCAGCCACCGCCCAGCGACGGAAAGGCATCATCCTATGCGATCCGGTTATCGGAGTTCCGGAAAGGGACAATTCCTTTTCCAACCGCTCCCATCCGGCAACCGGCAACGGTTCGGAATAGTCTTCCAGCTTGTCCTTTATCTTTTTCAACCACAATTCATCTTCCATACGTTCCTTCATTTAATCATTTCTTTTCATCCACTCACGTACTTTTGCCGCTAAAGTCGCTTTAGCACGCGTCAACTGCGAGGCAGAGGATTTTTCATTAATTCCCAATAGTCGAGCAATCTCCTTATGGGATTTCTCTTCAAAAATATATAAGTTGAATACGGTACGATAGCCGGCAGGCAGTTCACTGATAAACTGCATCAGCACCTTTTGAGGAATGACATCTATCGACGAACCTTCCGGTTCCTCATAAGCTTCGGGTGCATTCTCCAAAGCCGATGACTGATTCATCACATCATTTTTCCGCAAATACTGCAATACCGTATTCACCATTACGCGTTCCATCCATACCCGCAGAGAGCCCTCTCCCCGCCAAGTGAACTTATCGAAAGAATCAAAAAGTTTCAGAAAACCGTCATGCATCAGGTCTTGGGCAGTCTCCCGGTCACCTGCATAACGGAGGCATACGCTGAGCATGCGTCCCGCATAGCGCTCATACAGTTCTTTGCGGGCAAGGTTGTCCCCTTGCCTACAGCGTTCTGCCAATTCCTGTTCTTCCATTCTCTCTTTTAACACGTGTTTACCTTAAAAATGCAACTGGCGCAAAAATACTGCATCAGGCAGAGAAGAAAATCATACTTTCATTTCTTTAACAATATACTACGCAGTATTTAGCTTTTCACCGCATTTTTTGAATACAAAAATAAGATTTAAACAGAAAAAGAGCTAAAACCTACCACTTATGAAGAAACTGAGAATGACATTGGCAACATCCATGCTTTTATTCCTGACTGCCATTGTATTGCAATCATGCCTGGACGATTGGGATGACAAATATGACACTTTGTTCGCCGTAGGTACGGTGAAGGTCATCGAAGGAAAAGACTACTATTTCTCACTGGACGAAGGCAGTAAACTATATCCCAGTGACACAACCTATGTTCACGACTATGCCGTAACAGACGGCCAGAGGGCTTTCATCTACTTCCGCGAACTGGAAGAGAAACTTCCAGGCTACGAATACAATGCCCCAATAAAGCACATCGAAAATATTCTGACCAAAGACATCTACTCCATGCCTGCCGAAAAGGCGGACAGTATCGGAGACGACAACATCAACGCCACGGATTTATGGATTACGGGTGAGTATCTGAACATCAAGTATCAATTCTACCACAGTAACAACGAAGATAAGAAGCACATGCTGAACCTGGTCATCAACGAAGCATCCACCGGCGAGAACGACAAACCGGATTACGTCAATCTCGAATTCCGCCACAATGCCTACAATGACAGTCAGCTCACACTGGGCACCGGACTGGCCTCCTTCAAGCTGGACAATATAGCGGAACAGCTGAAAGAGAAAAAAGGACTGAACATCCGCGTCAAAAGTCTATATGACGGTGAACGGTTCATGACCATAGACATTAAAAAAGAAAACAACTAAATCTCCTGAAAACACATTTTTCAACATCTCAATGAGAAGCGGAGTAACATTTCAATATGTTGCTCCGCTTTGTTTTTCCATAACTTATCAGAATTCATTGTTCAAGCAAGTCAGCCTCAACGAAGCGTTGAACGCTTCGGCAGACAATCGCGTCCTGACCTGTACCTGCACGCTGCTCTTCGGCTGGACATCAAAATAATTGTCGCTATATACACTTTCATTGTCAGCAACGGACAAGCATACGGCACGGGCAAACTTGTCTGTTGATACCGTCACTTCATATCCGCCTTCAATGGAACGGACTTCGGTCTGCAAATCCACTTTCGGATAATTCATATTCTTCTGCTTGTCCAGACAGTAGTTGTTATGGTACACCCTGCCCGATTTGTCCGTATAGTCTACGCGGACATATACCGTTCCTCTATCTGCCCCCTCCAGCAGCTTGGCAAGCGGTGCGGAAAAACAGACACGGCTGTCATTACCGGAAATGCCGACAGATTTGTCCCAGTGATAAACCACAGTGCCGTCGAACCGGCAGACCTGGAGCTGCAGCCGGCCGGAAGTATTCTCCAAGCGGTCGGACACTGCATATACTTTCAAATCATCCCCCTCCACTACCGGAGAAATCAGGATGTCATCATAGACCTTGCGAGTATAATAGTGCTGCGCCTTCCAGCGTCCGTAATAGTCACGGCTCGCCCAGGAAGCTACGGGCCAACAGTCGTTGTGCTGCCAGAAAAGCGTCCCCATATTATACGGCATCTGGCGGCGGTGCGACTCGATGGCCGTCTTGATGGCATCTCCCTGCAGCACATGGTTCATATAAAGGAATGCCCGGAAATCACGCGGCTTTTTATATTCATTCAATAGGTAAGTCTCAATCAGCCCGTTGGCATGGTCGCCACCACGCTGATGGGACATCATCACCTCGGAACGTATATCCCAGTCTTCGGGGTAAGGAGCATAGCGCTTGACGGAGTCGAACTCTGGAAAAGACTGAAAGCCGTACTCGCTGAAAAAGCGGGATTTCTCGCTGTCATAATCGGAAATGGGTGCTTTACCATGCCAGACACTCCAATAGTGACGGTCCCCGTCAGTAGTACCGGACATCTCTCCCTCGAATGCGAACGGAGAAGAAGGCCAATAGAAGGTTCCGGGTGCATACTCCCTGACCACCCCGGGTAAGGTGACATGATACTGCTGCCGGTACTGTGCCCAAATCTTGTCGGCATATTCCTTGTTCTGCCGTTCTATCTCGCACTTCCAGCCCCAGCCCAGCCAGGCATCCTGGCATTCATTGTTTCCACACCACAAAGCAATGCAGGCATGATTGCGCAAACGTTTCACATTGTCCACCGCCTCCTGATGGATATTATCGAGCAGGGCGCCTTCTGCCGGATACATGCTGCAGGCAAACATAAAGTCCTGCCAAATCATAATTCCATGCTCATCACACAAATCATAGAAGACATCGTTCTCATAGATACCTCCGCCCCAGACACGCAACATATTCATGTTTACACCGGCGGCATCGAGAATCGTCCTTTTATAATTCTCGGGAGTGACGCGCGGCAGGAAGTTATCCGAAGGGATGTAATTGGCTCCTTTGGCAAAAACCGGACGCCCGTTCAGCTCTATATATTTAGAGTCCAACAATTCCCCGCCTGCAATGATATCCGTACGGAAACGGTAAAGGAAAGGCTCCCCCAGTCCATTACTCCACCACAGCTTCGGCTTGTGAAGGACGAAATCAACGGTCACCCGATTGGTGCCTCGCTTCAAATCCGCTTGCCACTCGCCAAGCACTCTTCCGGTAGCCTCGTCTGTTATCGTGACCAGCACTCCGTCCATATCCTTATCGGCATCCAGCTCCACATGTCCGGCAATCACGGCCCTGCCTGCACCGACTTCCTTCTGCTCGATAAACACATCGTTGATTCTCAAATCGCTCCAAGCCCTGATATACACCGGACGCCAGATGCCGGAGGTAACCAGACGTGGGCCCCAGTCCCAGCCATAATGATAACCCGCCTTACGGGCAAAAATGCTTATCTTCTTGTTGAACAAGCCTCCGTTTTCAGACTGGTCATTGGATGCCGGATACTGGTAAGGAAGTGCATCCCATTTGGGGACGTCTATCTTTACCGGCGAATGGAAGTACACCTTCAGTATATTATTCTCCTCCCTGATGTACTGCCTAACGGGGATAGACCAGCGGCGAAACATATTGTCCGCTTTCAGTATACATTCATCATTCAAATAAACGTCAGCGTAAGTATCCAGCCCCTCGAACACAAGCTCCATATTCTCTTTCCGCATCATGTCGGCAGCAAGAGTAAAGCAAGTTTCATAAACCCAGTCTTCCTTGTCAATCCATTGCAATCCCCGTTCGTTCAACCGGAAAAACGGGTCTTCAATAATCTTGTTCTGCAGTAAGTCCGTGTGGACTACTCCCGGAACTGTAGCCGGATACCAATTGGTCAGTCTCGCCTGCCGGAATTTCCAGCCTTCATGAAGGTTCTTTACCGCTGTTTTTAGTTTCATACGAGTGTGTTTCATAGTTTTCTTTGACTACTCTAAATTACAGATAGACAAAAATACGACATTCAAAGGATACTTTATAATATCTTCTTAACGAAACATGATACAATCCCGTACACACCTACCGGGTCAGCGTCGCTGCACATCTGCTGCAGTGTGACTGCAAACGTGTTGCAGCGCTACTGCATATATGCTGCAGTGACACTGCATATGTGTTGCAGCGCCACTGCAAAGCTGAATGCAGTAGCACTGCAAAAAGCATGCACTTGCTTTGCAGTGGCAATGCATTATCCCATCGCCTTATTATGAAAGGAGATGTCATCCAACTTTCATTATCTATAATTAATTTACAAAGACATAGTTTCCAAGTCTTTCAAAGCAAACGGAGTACAAGCAAAAAAGGTCTACAAATCATAGATTTGTAGACCTTTACCCGCTAGTTTTCCATCTTATTCAGAACTGTTGCGGAGAGAGGGGGATTCGAACCCCCGATACCCTTTAGGGGTATACACGCTTTCCAGGCGTGCCTCTTCAACCACTCGAGCACCTCTCCTTGTTCGGGGCGCAAAAGTAAGGGAAGTTTTTGGAATTACCAAATGTTCGGGCAAATAATATTAAAAGTCCGTTCAAGCAACCAATGCCGGAACGGACTTTCAACACTCAATAAAACATACTTATCATTACCGTGATCTGACTTCCCGTCTCATGAATATGACATACGAAAGGGCAAAACAGATAACAGTAGCTGCAATCAGTCCGGTGAGCTGCGGCCACACCACCAAAAGACTCTGTCCCAATGGCAGCGGGCTGGGAATGGCCCCCTGAACCTGCTCCATAGTGAGCGGCCCCAAACTTCTGACGGAAGGCATCAGCAGCGTTGTGGTCGCCTCATTGAACAGTTCGCTAGGTGCCAGACGCATCAGACCGAGAATAAATTTCTGGTAACTGACTATCTGATAAGGAGATGCCAGCTGCGAGGGGCTCAACGCCTTGGCAACCAGGTTGACAATCATCGTATAGAACACGCTGAAAAACAACCATACCGCCACCGAAGCCAATGCCGAGGTGGCCGCCTGACGGAAGCAAAGCGAAAACAGAATGGCCAGATTCAGCCAGAATGCCACATAGAATACACTGATTATGAGAAAGAATACAATCCTCCAAAATTCTTCTGCTGTGGGAGGAATGCCTATCGCTATCAACCCGCAGCCCATTACGAGGAATCCCAGTACAAACAGCATTATACCTATCACAATCAATGCAGCCACGAACTTGGCATTGATAATGCAATCACGATGAACGGGCTGTGACAGCATACGGCTCAACGTCCCCTTGTTCTGTTCCGAATTTATAGCATCGAATCCCAGCGCAATCCCCAACAATGGCCCCAGAAAGTTGATAAACTGCACAAAAGAAGGCAATGTGCCGTCCGAGGCTGTGAACAACTTCAAGAAAAGGAACGAACCGTCCGGGTCATTGGGCTTGATGGCGGCACCGATGTTGGTAAGCGAGGTATAGAGTGAGCCCATGCACGTAAGCAAAATGATTCCCATCAAGATAATGAACCGCCAACTTTTCACATGGTCGGATATTTCCTTGTTGACGACTACCCAAAAAGGATAATTGACTTTATTCATGCCTTTCCCCTCCTTCCTCCATATAATGGTTATAAATATCAGACAATTCCTGATGCTTGTCCTTCAAATCAGACATATCAATCAAGGTGACCAGCTTCCCGCTGTTGAACAGTCCCACGCGGTCGCAAACTTTCTGCACCTGGTCCAGGTGGTGGGAAGAGAACAAGACGGTCAGTCCCTCCTTCCGGCTCAACTGCCTAATGAGCTCGATGAACTCCTGAACACCGGCAGGGTCTATTCCCGAAGTAGGTTCATCCAGGATTATAATTTCCGGATTTTTGATAAGCACGTCCGCCAGTCCCAATCGCTGGCGCATACCGCGCGAATATTTCCCGGTCTTCTTTTTCATCTGTCCGGCAAGCCCCACATGCTCCATCAGCTCCAGCGCCCTGACTTTCGCTTCGGCATCCGAAATGCCATTGAGACGCGCAGTATATATAAGGTTTTCCGGACCGGTCATGTCATCATAAAACCCCACATCTTCGGGCAGATAGCCTATCTTCCGCTTTACCTCGATAGGATGCCTGGTAGAGTCGATACCGCAAATCTCCACAGAGCCGGAAGTGGGTTCCGTCAGTCCCAGCATCATCAGGATGGTAGTTGACTTGCCGGCGCCGTTTGGCCCCAATAATCCGAAAATCTCCCCTTTACGGATAGTCAAGCAAATGCGGTCTACGGCAGTGAAGCGCCCATACTGCTTGGTCAAGTCTGTCAATGCAATCACTCGCTCGTCCATGCTCACCTCCTTCCATATTTACGGAACAGATAGCATACGGCACCTATGGCAACGATTATTATCAAAACGCCCACCCATCCCCATATCATCGGGGTTTTCACGGCAATGCGGAATTGGGCGTCTGTATTCACTTCAGGAGTTTTGGCCGTCATGGTAGCCACATAATCTCCGGGCAATGCCTTTTTGGATGCTTTCATGGTAGCTACGACATTGGCCGTTTCCCCCGCCTTCAGCATATCAATCTTCGAAGGCTCAAAAGACACTTCCCAGTCCACGGGCTTATTGGCAGAAAGCTGGATATCTTTCAACAATGAAGAGCCGGTATTCCGGACCACCAACTCGATACGCTTCACATCTCCCGCTGTGATTTCGGTACTCAACAATCCTCTGGGCGTGGACAATTCCATCTCGTAGGAACCCGTGACAACAACTTCCAGCTCCAAGTCGGCAGAAGTCGTACCGGTAGCCGCACGTACCGGAATCTTGTAATTGCCGGCTTCCACATTGGCGGGAGGGACAATCTCTATACTCACATTCTGGCTGCTGTTCGCTTCCACCTGGGCAGAAGTGGCCTGCTTATAGTTGGGCTTGAACACGACACTCCAGCCTCTGGGGGCATTGGCCATCAGCGCATACAGCTGCTGGTCGGCCGTCTGGTTTTTCAAAGTGGCATTGAAGGTAAAGGTGGACTTGGAATTGCCCTGCATATTGGGCTGGTCGGTAGTGAACTCGGTCTGGTAAGTTCCTTTCTGGGCCACGACCACCTCCAGCGGCTGTTTGGTTTCTCCGGCAAATACTGTGAAATGATAACTTCCTTTATTTACTTTTAGAGGAACTTCCACTTTCAAATTGAACGTTTTCTTTTCCTGGGGCAGTACAGAAAGCTGGCTGAGGGTCCAGCCGCCTGACTTGATTTCATGCTTCCAACTGCCCGGCAATCCGCTGACCGAGAGATTTGCATTTGTAACCCCGTCCGTGTTGTTAATCAAATCAATGCTGTAATCAATGGACGCTCCGGGCGTCACGGAAATTTTTGTGTAAGGAGTGTACAGAATTATGCTTCCAGATTCATCGGCATGTACACTTAAGGGAAAGGCTCCCAACAAAATAACTAACAATAAAATACAATTTGTTCTCATAGTCATAAAAAAGTTCTTATGGTTATTTAATTATGAATATTTTCCCAATTTGTGCGTTGCAAAAATAAAAGATAGCTATATTAGTAGCTGTTAAAAGAAACAAAAGAATATAATTGCGGACACAATATACCCTGCGATGACCTGCTTTTCTTATCTTTGCGATTCCTATTGATACAAACGAATACCATACCGACATGAGAATCCCTGAAATACGCTTACAGAACCAGCAACTGTCCACTCCACTCTTCGGCCACCCGAAAGAGCTGGTCTCCTGGATGGGCGCCATGCAGGCACAAGACTATACAATGGTGAAATGGGCCGTAGGTATGCGGCTGAAGTCACCGGGAATTCAAGCCGTGGAAAAAGCCCTGCATCAAGGGGAAATACTGAGAACCCACATAATGCGTCCCACATGGCACCTGGTAGCAGCAGAAGACATTCGTTGGATACTGAAACTCTCTGCACAACGCATCAAATCCGCCAATGATTCTTATGCAAAAGGACATGGTCTGGAAATCACGGAACAGCAATATGACAGAAGCCATACCGTACTCGGGAATATCCTCAGCGGGAAGCGAAGCCTGACGAAACAAGAGATTGCGGAACATTTTGAACGTTCGGGACTGCTTGCAGACAACTACCACATGACCCGCTTTATGTCGCGTGCCGAAGTCGAAGGTATTGTGTGTAGCGGAGAATGCCGTGGACGACAACACACCTATGCCCTTCTGGACGAAAGAGTTCCACCTACCCCCGAACTGACGAAAGAAGAAGCGCTGGCCCGTCTGGCTACAGCCTATTTCCGCAGCCATGCCCCCGCTACCCTGCAAGACTTCTCCTGGTGGTCCGGTTTGCCTTTAACGGAAGCAAGGCAATCTATTTCTCTGATAGAACCGGAACTGATGTCCGAACAATGGAACAGCCAGACATGGTACATCCATGACTCCTGCCGGACATCTGGAAAGGCGACCGGCAACCTGCACCTTCTTCCCTCCTACGACGAATACCTGATAGGATACAAGGACCGGACGGACGTCCTACCCAAAGAGGACTATTCCAAAGCTTTCACCAACAACGGATTGTTCTTTCCGGTACTTCTCTATAAGGGGCATGTAGTAGGAAATTGGAACAAGGCGTCCAAGAAAAAAGAAATCTTCCCGGAGCATTCGCTTTTCCGGAAAGACATCTGCCTGAAAGAGGAGTTGCTGAACCAGGCTAAAGAAAAGTACGTCCGGTTCCTAACACATTAAAGGCGGTCATCGAAGATGTTCATTGAAGAATCTCTCTATTTTGCCGAATGGAATTACCTCTATATTGTCATACAAGTCTACATGGTTTGCACCGGGAATAATCAGCAGTTCCTTATTATCACCCTGCAACTTTTTAAAAGCATCTTCACTGAAATAACGTGAATGGGCCTTCTCACCGTGCAGCATCAACACTGCACTACGGATTTCATCACTATATGAAAGGATAGGCATATTGATGAACGAAAGCGGTGAAGTCTTGTTCCATCCGTGATTCGAGTTGAGTGACCGCTTATGATAGCCGCGCGGTGTTTTATAATAGGCATGGTAGTCCTTCACAAATTGTGGAGCATCGGCAGGCAACGGGTCTACTACACCTCCTCCAAGAGCAAATGTACCGTTTCTATAATCCTCCGTACGCTGAGCATTAAGCTGGCGCCGCAATTCATGCCGTGCATCGGCATTCATAGAATCGAAATAACCGTTAGCATTGACCCGGCTCATGTCGTACATGGTTGCCGTAACTGTAGCCTTGATGCGAGTATCGATAGCCGCTGCATTAAGCGCCATGCCTCCCCATCCACAAATACCGAGAATGCCGATACGCTCTGCATCTACATCATCACGGGTGGAAAGATAATCGACCGCTGCACTGAAATCTTCCGTATTGATGTCCGGCGAAGCCACATAACGGGGCTGGCCGCTACTTTCTCCCGTATAGGATGGCTCGAAAGCAATCGTCAGAAATCCACGTTCTGCCAATGTCTGCGCATACAAGCCCGAAGCTTGTTCCTTCACGGCACCAAACGGACCACTGATGGCAATGGCAGGCAATTTACCCGTCACATTCTTGGGTACATACAAATCGGCAGCAAGTGTAATGCCGTAACGGTTGTGGAAAGTTATCTTCTTATGGTTTACTTTATCACTCTGTGGAAATGTCTTGTCCCACTCCTGAATCAGATTCAAATTCTCTTCCATAAATTTATTATCATTATTAGGATTATTTTCTGTTGCAAACAAATGTCCTGCAGCACAAAGGCTAATAACCATCGCCGCACATATGTTTTTTACCATGTTCTTCATCTCTACTTCTTTAAGTTTCGGTTGGAAATTCATTTCTTAATCCATTGCTTGACAGTTTCCCGGCTCGCTCCATTCAGCAGCCTGCCTTTTCCCCAGTTTATGCCGGGGTAATTCGTCTGCAATTCCTTTTCTGCATTAGAAATACTGCTGCTTCCCGAAGTGGCGAATGGAATAACCGTTTTACCTGCAAAATCACCGCTTTCTATAAATGTATTGACGATTCTTGGAGCCAAATTCCACCAAATAGGAAAACCGATATAAATGGTATCATACTCCGCGAGACTCCCCAATTTAGAATACAATGCAGGACGCGATTTGGAATCCGACATCTCCACACTGCTGCGCGAAGCTTTGTCGTGCCAGTCCAAATCAGCAGCCGTGTACTTTTTCGCAGGCTGTATTTCGTAGAGAGTCCCATCGACAGTTTCTGCCACCAACTTGGCAGCCCTTGCCGTTGTTCCCGTTGCCGAGAAATAAGCTACCAGTGTCTTACCACCTTTTTTCTGTGCGTTAACAATAATAGACAACAGCATAACTGCCATCATAAACAATACCAATCTTTTCATACGATATATTATTTAGTTGAAACATATAAATCCAATTGTTATAGCGATACAAAAGTAGCGGGTATTATTATTACATAGGTATCCAGATTACTGATTATATAACCCAAATTACTGATAGATGTCCGAGAAGAGAAATAAAAAATCCCGTAAAATCAAGGTTTTACGGGATTTGTCATACTTTGAATCCTTTTTGTCTTTGGAGCTCTGCGGAGAGACAGGGTTAAGAACCTTTTCTCCACAAGTTCCTTATTTACAAGGTTATAATAATGTCAATTTTACTCTTAGTAATGTTTTAGTAACTGAAGTTTGTCTGATTCAGTCTCACATCGTCTTCATGGTGTCCGTCCCGCCGAGTGCCACCACTAAAATCCACAGTAAAATCAGTATCAACTATCAGATAGCATGAATGACTTCCTGTAAATTCAGTGGTAAATATACGCATTATTTCTTTTTTCGCTTGGAGTTACGGTTGTTTTTCACATCGGGGAACACGAATACCGTGTTGAAATCCCCGTCAAAGGCGACGGCGGCACTGAACGGCTTGCCCTCCTTGCTGTTGAAGCCCTTTATAACGCCCGTCTGCCCTTTGGTAAGCAGTTCGGTAATATCCGTATCCGTCAGCGTTTTCCCCGCTTTCTGCCGGAATATGGGCAGCCCGCAATCGGGATTGCCGCAACGTACCACCTTGCCGTAGAACTGCATCATTCCTTTCCCGCATTTGGGACAAGTGCAGCCGCTTTCGTTGTGCGGGAACAGCTTGTCCGAACTCAGCAACTCCGATGTAATCTGCGAGGTGTACGCCTCAATGCCCTTGCGGAACGCTTCGGCACTTATCCCGCCGTCTTCGATCTGCGAGAGAGCCGTTTCCCATTCGCCCGTCATGGTTACATCGGCAATGCGCATCGCCTTGACCACTGAGTAAAGCGCAAGCCCCTTTTCGGTAGGGACGAGGGATTTTTTCTGCCGCACCATATATTCACGTCTGAACAGCGTTTCGATAATGGCAGCCCTTGTTGCCGGTGTGCCGATGCCGCACTCTTTGAGGGACTGGCGCATCTGCTCGTCCTCCAGCTCCTTGCCGCAGGTCTGCATGGCGGAAAGTAAAGTCGCCTCTGTATGCAGCGGTTTCGGCTTGGTCTTCCCTTCGGTCAGCGAGCACCCTTTGACGGGTAGCGTATCGCCCTCTTTCCATTCGGGCAGCGTCACTTCTTCCGTTTCCTCGCTCTGCCGGTACACGTCACGCCAACCAGCTTGCTTAATGACGGAACCTTTGATGCAGAACGCCACACCGCCACATTCCGCCGAAACGGTCGTCACGTCTTTTACGCATCTTTCCCCGAAGGCTTCCAGCATACGCCCAGCAATCATATCGTAGATAATTCGTTCCTCCGCACCGAGATGCTGCGCCTTTACCTCCGTGACGAGCAAGGCGTGGTGGTCGGTAATCTTCGTATCGTCCACGCTCCGGCGTGAGAGGTCGCCCATGCCGGAGATATAGCCGCCCCATGCCGGGATGTTCTTCAACGTGAGCAGTAATGCGGGTATTTCGGCGAATACGTCTTCGGAGATATGGCGGCTGCCCGTGCGGGGATAGGTAATCAGCTTCGCCTCATAGAGCTTTTGGGCGATGGAGAGCGTCTGTTCCGCTGAAAACCCGTGCTTGGTGTTCGCCTCTTTCTGCAAGGTCGTCAAATCATACAGGAGTGGGGCTTCCTGTACGGTTTCCTTGCGTTCCACATGGGTGACGATAATCTTACCGCACTCTTTGGCTATGCCATAGGCGGTTTCGGCAGGCTCTTTCTCTTTCCACTTTTCTATGGAAGAGAATTTCACGACCTCACCGTCCGCCGTTCCGTCGGTCGATAAATGGAGCTGGAATACAGGTTCGGGAATGAAACGCTTGTTCTCCCAATAGCGGTCGCATATCATCGCCAATGTGGGTGTCTGCACCCGTCCGAGCGAATATGTACCACGTCCGGCGGCAACGGTGATGGCTTGCGTGGCGTTGATGCCCACGAGCCAGTCCGCTTCACTGCGTGCTTTGGCGGCATAATACAGCTTGTCGTACTCCGCACCGGATTTCAGGTTTTCCAATCCCTCACGGATGGCTTTGTCGGTAAGAGAACTGATCCAGAGGCGGTCAAAAGGGGTGGCGCATCCGATGTACTCGTATAAATAGCGGAAGATAAGTTCTCCCTCACGTCCCGCATCGGTGGCGACAATAATCCGTTCGCTTTCACGGAATAGCTTGGCGATGATTTTGATTTGTGCCACCACGCCGCTATCGGGCTTGTAGCCTTTCTCCCCCTTGACCTGCCGGGGGACAAGGGTAAACACGGGCGGAATAATCGGCAGGTTGTCACGATGAAAACCCTTGATGCCGTACCCTTCGGGTAGGGCGGGCATGACCAGATGCCCGAAAGCCCATGTTACATAATACCCGTTACCTTTCAGGTAACCTTCCGCTCTCTCCGTTGCGCCCACGATACGGGCGATTTCCCTCGCCACGCTGGGCTTTTCCGCGATAATGCAAATTTGATTGTTCATACTGATTTAATTTATTTATTGTGGATTTTAGTGGTTGGGGCGATGCCCCGGTTGATTATTATATTTCTTCTGCTGCTACTGATTTTGCTTTTAACTTCTCTTTTTGAAGTGCCGCAATCAGTTTGCGGTCATAATAGATATGGTGTCCTTCCGCCGTGTAGTACCTCTTGTTTTCCTCTTCGATGGCTTGCCAATCGGTAAGCCACCACCAGCGGGCGACTGCACAGGGCAGAATCACGACTGCCAGAATGATAAATGCTGCCATACGCCTACATTCTTACGCCTGCCGCACGGTTCTGTGTCCTTTGTTGCTGTGTATTGGCAGGAGCCGTTTGTCCCTGCCGCAAAGGTTGGTTCAGATGTCTGGTAGCCTCATTGGTATTCCCGTGTGTATTGACCGCCACCTGCGTGCGGCTTTCCGAAGCGGGGGTGATTTCCTGTGCCACGTCGGGATTATTGCGGTAATATTTCGGTTTGCCCGCCTCGAAACTGAATTTGACGTAAGCAGTAAAGGGTTCTCCCTTTCCGTCGCGTTTCATGTCCTTGACAAGAATGGCGTTCCCGGCTGTAAAATTCTGCTGTTGCTGCTGGGTGAGCGGTATGCCGCCCATCGTTTTCGGGGCACGGATGTTCCCGTTCTCATCCAACCATTGGAATTTATAGACTTTCGGCTTCTGTTCGCCTTCCGTCCC
>ERZ1026970.206-NODE-206-length-24306-cov-9.087666_pt1 | contig 24306 bp, 22 predicted proteins | sample MGYA00519563_ERZ1026970 | MGnify/ENA primary metagenome ERZ1026970 (study PRJEB26926, sample SAMN06164665) | human gut metagenome | biome: ENVO:00009003; feature: ENVO:2100002; material: ENVO:00002003 | host: Homo sapiens | place: USA | collected 2012 ... | reverse complement strand
GGGCTCGGAGATGTGTATAAGAGACAGGCCAATGACCTTATTGGAAAAAGATTTTTTAGAAGAAAATATGACGGAGATTGATTCTGAAGAAAAGAAATCGTATAATTGGTAATATAAATTGAAGTTATTTGGATTACAATACATGACGGAGGGTTTTATATATGAAGAACCTTTTTGAACGCACCAGTTCTAACTGGGTGCGGTATAGTGAATATGAATGGAGAGCGGCAGAGGACGGAACTCTGTATCTCACGCCCACCAAGACGGCGCAACCGAGTATTTATGATCCACTGGCAGAGTATCAGAAAATTGTATTGGATGCCATCAACATAGGACGCATGGGTATGAGCAAAAAGCCGGATGCCGAAATTCAGAAGGCTATCCAGCAATTTGCGGTGAAATACGGCTTGTTTGGACTGATGACTGCGCTGCCTACCACACCAAACTTTATGGAATATGAGGCGGTGTACCTGCCGAAAAATCACTTCATCAAAAAAGAAACTATGTCCACTGAAAAATATCTGGCACAGTTCTTTCCCTTTGACAAATTGGATGTGATCAAGCGTGGGATCGAGTCCATGTGGAACATCCAGAATGACCGTGTTATGATGGCACTGGCTTTGACCATGACAGACAAGCCGATGGCGGTCAACATGAGCTTTCAGCGGGAATATGCGGAGCGGTATGACTGGATGAAGCAGCAGTTCATCGACTGGGCGTTTACCTATATCAACAGTTTCCTTTATTATGAGGATTATGATACATTGAACGATGAAACCCGGCAGATGATGCAGCAGAGCATGGCAGCTTTTGGTGGCATCGCTCCAACCTATCATATAGCTCTTTTGGATAAGCCGACCATCGTTTGGGATTTTCATTCCCTGCTGCTGGGCGTACAGATGATGTTCAGTTTTATGCTGACAGACAGCGAAAACCCGATCAAGCTTTGCAGACATTGTACCAAAGCTTTTGTCGCAAGCAGACCAAGTGCTGTATTTTGCAGCCCCCAGTGCAAGAATAAGCATAATGTTTACAAAAGCAGAGCGAGAAACAAAAGTGAAGAATAGGAAGGGAATGGATATGAACGAAGAATTTGGGCTAACTCCTTATGAAACAAGGGAAATCCTGTTTTATAAAACTGATAATGGTGAAGTTCGGGTTGAAATCCTTTTATATCAGGAAAACTTGTGGCTGACGCAGGCAAAGATGGCAGAATTATTTGAAGTGCAAAAGGCGGCTATTTCAAAACATTTGAAAAATATTTTTGCATCCGGTGAATTGCAGGAAGAAGCAGTTGTTTCCAAAATGGAAACAACTGCGGCAGACGGCAAGCGGTACAATACAAGCTATTACAATCTGGATGCCATTATTGCTGTCGGATACCGTGTTAATTCTAAAAAGGCTACGATGTTCCGCATTTGGGCAAATCGAGTATTAAAAGAATTTATTATTAAAGGCTATGTGATGGACGATGCACGACTGCGAGAACCGGAAAACCTCTTTGGTAAGGACTATTTTGAGGAACAGTTGGAGCGTATTCGTGATATTCGCTCCAGCGAGCGCCGTTTTTATCAAAAAATCACGGACATTTACTCCCAGTGCAGTGCTGACTATGATGTGAACAGTCCTGTTACAAAAGAGTTTTTTGCCACAGTACAGAATAAGCTTCATTACGCTGTCACTCATCATACGGCGGCTGAGATTGTTTATGGACGAGCCGATAGCACAAAACCAAACATGGGCTTGACAACTTGGAAAAATGCTCCGCAGGGGCGTATTCGCAAGTCGGATGTTTCAATCGCCAAAAACTACTTAAATGAAGAAGAAATGATAAATCTGAATGAGATCGTGACAATGTATCTGGACTATGCCGAAAGACAGGCACGACGGGGAAATATCATGTATATGCAGGATTGGGTTAATCGTTTGGATGCGTTCCTCCAGTTCAACGAAGAAGATATTTTACATGACAAAGGCAAAGTGACCGCTGCCATCGCAAAGGCGTTTGCAGAAAGTGAATTTGAAAAATTCCGTGTTTTGCAGGATAGAACATATCAGAGTGATTTCGACCGTCTTGTGGCAAATATCGAAGAAAACAGCAAACAAACAAAGTAAATCAGGAAACCCCACGCTTCCGATTTTATTGTCAGAAGTGTGGGGCTTTTGTATCAGGTTTACAGATCATATACCAATTCGTGCAGAACGATTTCCTCCGCACGGTTACGGATACTGTTCATACGGCGCACCCATTCTATTTGATCAGCCGCTTTGAGCGCTTCAGTTACGCCTTCCTGCTTTGCCATAGCGGAAACGATGTTTTCAATGCGCTCGTTGCAGGCTTGATCGATTTCAGCTAAATGCTTGAACAGCGTTCCCTCCAGCACATAGTTGTTGTAGAGGATTTTACGGTACTCTTTCAGATAGTTGCGGCGCATACGCCCGTATTTGCCTATCTTATATTCGCCGTCATCCGGCAAAGTAATGTTGGGAATGAAATAATCTCCCACTTGACGGTATGTACCGCCCATTTCTTTAAAAATAGTTTTCATAAAATTCAGCTCCTTTTGTGTTGATTTCCGGCGGTTATAAAGCTTTTTGACTCCTTTCTTACAACTGCTTTTCAATTCACCACAAATGAGCCGCAGTCATATGTATTAGGTGGCAGAAACCACCCTTTACATATTAACTCTTGTGCAGGGGTGAGGTTCATTTCTTCCGTTGCAAGAATAATGTCCTCACGGACGCTGTACTCGTAGGCGTGACGTAAGATTTCTTCGGGTGGCTGTGCGGTCAGCCAGTCATAATACTTGTTCTGCTCCTGCCGCATTTTTTCGCAGAGCTGCTCCTGCGGGGTCATTCGACGCCCTCAAAAACCAAGGAATTGCTTTCGAGAATGTACTCCCAAAAGAAACGCTTCCCATCCGTGTCCGCATTGTTATAGCAGAACGCAATAAGTGCCGGGAACATGGCTGCCGCCGCGTCCTCGGAAACATTCGGCTTCTTCCCGCTGGCAGCACAGTGGTTCAGATACTCCACCAGTTCGCCCAGCGTGGTCGCGCCGCTTTCTTTCAGAATCGGTGCGCACTCCTCCGGCCATTCCTGTTTGTCCAACGGCAGAATCAGCATTTCCTCGCTGATCGGGGCGCTGACCTCAATTTCTGTGTCCGGGCGCTGGCTGAAGCCGTCCAAGACTTCAAGGCAGCCCACCTCGTTCGCCTGTTCAAGCAGTGCGAGTGCCAAAACTTCAATAATACTATCGTAAGACATAAGTACCTCCCAATAGAAAAAGCGCCCACAAAAGTGGGCGCTTGGGTAAAATATTCAGTTATGAGAACACAGGCAAACTTCCGTTTGCTGCATCCGTTTTCAAAATGGTGATCCAGTTGCTTTTTCCGTAAAGGAATCGCACTATATGCACGGTCTGCGTGGCATCGTCCACCGTGTAGAACGCAAGGTAGTTCATAACGATGGTGAAGCGGATACCCCACAAAGAAAGCAGTTTATCGGAAACAACTTCAAACTTGTGCGGGAAGTCTGCCAGTGCGCCGATTTTGTCATCGGCCACATCCAACAGCTTGTCGGCGGCAGTTGAATTTTTCAGCACGAGGTCGATATAGTCATAGGCGTCGGCCATATCACGCTCGGCGGCTTGGGTAACGTGAATTTTGTATTTCATCTGCGCTCCCTGCGGTGGCGCAAGTCAGCCATAACATCGGCAAAGGGGCGCGTGTTTCCGGCGTCAATGTCGGCAAGCCCCTCTTGCAGTTTGCTGTACAGTTCAATGCGGCCCGCCATTTCCTCGTAGGTTTCCATACTCATAACAGCCAAGTCACCTTTACCGTTTTTGGTGATAAAGACAGGCTCATTGTAAGCATGGCAGTAAGAGGAAATGTCATTGTAGTTGTTCCTTAAATCAGCGCTGGAACGAATGTTCGGCATAGATAGCACCTCTCTTTCATACAGAAATTATATCATAATTTCTGTATGAAAACAAGCAAAATCTATCAATTAAAGGTGACTGTCCAGTAGGTATACTGCCCCTCGGCGGTAGAGCAAAACCAACAGCCGACGCCCATGCTGGTAAAGCTGGCGTTGGTGATGTTAGCATAGTGGGCGGGGCTGCCTTGCCAGTAGCTGCATACGCTGCTGGCCGAGCCGATAGGCCCTGCCGCGCAGATTTCGCTGCGGGTCGTCATGCCGGAGTGGTCAAACGCACCGCCCGCGACAAAAGACTCACATCGGGCATCTGCCGCCGCGCTCAACCCGCCATCCATTGCCAGTGGGGAAAGCCCTACTGCCGCGCGGATGGCGTTGATGTTTTCCTGCACGGCCCAGTACGCAGAATCCGAACTGTCGATGCTCCACCATTGCTCCGTACCGGCAGCAAGGTCAAACGGCACAGCGCCGTAACTCATGTTGACCTGTGCAGGGGTGTCGGCTACGGATTCCTCAACGGGGGCTTGCGTGGGTGCTGCCGTAGGCGCTACTGTCGGCGCGGGCGTGGGTTCTGCTGTGGGCATTGGGATGGGGTCTTGTGTGGGTGCAGGGGTTGCAGTTTGCGCAGGGTTGGCGGTTTCAGCAGCTTCTACCGTCTGCGCCGTTTCCTCGGTGGCCGGAGAGATCTCCACCAATGCAGCCGGTTCAGCCGCAAGCGGTTCACTTTCTGCCGCCGCACACCCGGCCAGCATCAATACCATGCCCAGCATTGCAATCGATTTTTTCATAAAAACTGCTCCTTTCGTTTCGGGATGGTCGCGTATACGATTGCTTTTTCTGAGTTTTATCATAGAATTTATCGTTCCTCCTGTCCACGCTGTCGATTGTCGGTCTGACACTGTTGTTCCGGCTCTGTGTCGGCCACAATGTCTTTGTCGTTCATATTCAAAAGTCCATCCAGCACTGCCAAACGATTGCTTTTTTCAGCAAGCTCTGCGGCCTGTGGAAATGGCCGCTTGACTTCTTCCTCGGCGCTGGCAAGCTGCTGCTCCAACCGCGCTTGCTTGGCTTTGATTTTCTCGATATTCGGCTCAATTCCATTTGCAAGATTGGAAATGCGGGTAAGATTACCAAGTACATCATTGCCCAATTCTGCGGTATAAGTACCTGCTCCAACCAGCTTTACACTGAACACATTGCCAAACACGGCATGAGAAACTTGCAGTTCCAACCCTTTGTAATTGCCGATAGGTACAGGCTTTTCGGTATCAAGAGCAACTCCCAGCAGGCCGAGCAGCGCTTTACCGCCTGGCTCTTTTTCGGTGTAGGTTTTCTCCATCAACTGCATGGAAAAAATGTCTTTGCCTTCTGCATCCTTGTGGGTATGCGCCTGCACGGTAGCGGCATCCGCCGTCAGGTTCACAACCAGTTCTTTGCAGTGCTGGATTTCCTGCGGGAAGAATACGGCGATCTTGTTCTCAAGGTCATAAATTTGGCTGTCGTGGGCAGCTTTCAGCGTTTTCAGCCGGGTCAACTGAATATCAAGGTCCATTTTCTCTTTAATCAGCGGGTTGCCCGCCGCCAGCGCCTTGACCTCGGCATAGGACAGTGCCGCCTCGTCCATGTCATCACAACTTCGGGCCGGGGATTTTGAGGTCATAATCTGCCCGATGAATTTCTGCTTATTTTCAATAAGCTGCCAACTGTACGCATCAAATGTGCCCTCGGTGACATAACGGAAAACGTAGACCTCTTTGTTTTCATTGCCTTGCCGCAGAATACGGCCCTCACGCTGCTCAATGTCAGATGGCCGCCACGGTACATCAAGATGGTGCAGCGCAATCAGCCGCTTTTGGACATTGGTGCCAGCGCCCATTTTGGCCGTGCTGCCCATCAGCACACGCACTGCGCCGCTGCGGACTTTGCCGAAAAGTTCCGTTTTACGGGCATCGGTGTTCGCTTCGTGGATATAGGCAATTTCAGCTTCGGGGATGCCGCGTTCGATCAGCTTTGCTTTCATATCGTCGTAGACATTGAAAACGCCCGCCTTGGGGGTAGACAGGTCACAGAAAACAAGCTGCGCACTGCGCTGTGCCTTGGTCTGCTCCCATAGTTCAAAAACCTTGCCAACACAGATATTCACCTTGCTGTCTGGGTCATCAGGCAAGTCGGGGTCAATCAGCCGCTGATCCAGCGCCAATTTGCGCCCGTCATTAGTGATTTTCAGCATATTATCCACATAAGGTTTTACTTCCCGATTGCGGATTTTGTCGGCACGTTCTCCCAATTCAGCTACCATCTGCTTTTGTATTTCAGAGGGCTTTAGCTGGATATTGGTCGGTTTGCCGCCTACAAGGGCAGGAACAGGCAGTTTCAGCATATCTGCCGTCTGAATGTCGGCGCATTGCTTGAACATTGCCATAAGTTCCGGCAGATTGAAAAAGCGGGCAAAGCGCGTTTTTGTACGGTAGCCTGTTCCTTCCGGGGCAAGTTCGATAGCTGTGACTGTTTCACCGAAAGTGGCCGCCCAAGAATCAAAGCTGGCAAGGCCGTTGCGCTCTAAAGTATGCTGCTGTAAATAGCGCTGCATGGTATAAAGTTCGGTCATGCTGTTGGAAATCGGTGTGCCAGTGGCAAAGGTCACGCCCCGCGCACCTGTAATTTCATCGAGGTACTGGCACTTCATCAGCAGGTCACTGGCCTTTTGGCTTTCGGTGGTGCTGACACCCGCGACATTGTGCATTTTTGTGACTGTCATAAGATTTTTGAAGTTGTGGGCTTCGTCCACCATAAGGGAGTCAGCACCCAGTTCCTCAAATGTCACCACATTGTCGCGCTTTGGGGAATCCAACAGATTTTTCAGCTTCGCTTCCAAGTTCTTTTTCTTGGCTTCCAGTTGCTTCACCGTCAGACGACTATCGTTGTCATCCAGACTATCCATTTGCATTTCCAGCGCTTCAATCTGATTACGGATAAAATCGGCTTTCCTTGTGTCTGAAAGAGGAATTTTCTCAAACTGGCTATGGCCGATTACCACAATGTCATAATTGCCGGTGGCGATTTTGGCGCAAAACCGTTTGCGGTTCGTCTTTTCAAAATCTCGCTGCGTTGTCACCAAAATGTTTGCATTGGGGTATAGCTTCAGCGCTTCACTGGCAAATTGGCCTGTCAGATGATTTGGCACGGCGACAAGTGTTTTGCTGCATAATCCCAATCGCTTTTTCTCCATCGCGGCGGCGACCATCTCATAGGTCTTGCCTGCACCGACAACGTGCGCCAGCAGCGTGTTGTGCCCGTACAAAATATGTGCAATGGCATTGCGCTGGTGGGACCGCAGCGCGATTTCCGGGTTCATGCCGAAAAACTGGATGTGGCTGCCGTCGTACTCACGGGGGCGTATGCAGTTAAACTTTTCATTGTATAGCGCCACCAAACTTTCCCGGCGCTCACGGTCCTTGAAAATCCAGTCTTTAAAAGCATCTTCTATCATCCGCTGCTTGGCCTGTGCCTCTTCGGTGGCAGGACCATTGAGTTTATGCTGCTCCTTGCCGTTTTCGTCATAGATTGTATCGTAAATTTTGGTGGCCCGCAGGTTGAGTGCGTTCTCCAACAAATGATAGCCGTTGATACGTTTTGTGCCGTAGGTGTTCGTGACGCGGATATTATCGTTGCCCTGGCTCTTGTTGGAAATATACCAGTTATTCAGATATTCATTGTAACGGACAGCTATTTTCTGTTCGCGGTAGGTTGACTGAAAAAGTTCATCGGCAAACTGCTTGATGATTTCCGGCCCGATCCATGTGACACCCAACCGAACCGTTATTTCGCCCGCCGTCAAGTCCTTGGGCTGCACCTGTTCCAACGCTTCTACATTGATGCGGAACGCCGGGTCTTGGTCGGCTGCAACATGAGCAATACGCAGCTTTTCGCGTACATTGCCGGATAAATACTCGTCCGCCATAAGGTAAACAGGGCTGCCGTCATCCTGTTTGCTGAAAGGCTCTACAAAAATAACGCCCGCCAGTTCCTTAGCAAGCGTTGCTTCATCTTTCCCGGTAAGGTGCATCATGTAAGGCATATCGACCTTGGCACGTTCCCCGATGCTCAGTGCCAGAGCGTCCGATGCCGTGTCGGCGTGGTCGGGTATCTGTGCAGAGCGAATAGTTCTCTTGGTGAACATATCCGACTTACTGATAAAGTTGCCTTTCTCATCGACGTTTTCTAGTGAACACAGCAAATAGTAGCTGCTGTCATCCCGGAAAGATAGTTCCGCGCTGCGGCTGTTGATAAGACCGTGCTTGGCGCGGTAGGCATCGTACTGGCGGTTAAGCTGCGCTTGCAGTCGGTGGATTTCTTCGTCCGGCATATCCTGCAACTGTGCGTCGATCAGAGCGCGGGTGGTGTCGCGCAGTTCCACCAGCTTGCGGATACGCTCGGCAGATGCCGCATTGGGGTTACATTCCCGCATGACCGCACCCTCGCGGTAATAGATTTTATCGTCCTTGACCGTGTAGCTGTAATTGCGCACAAACGGGTCGGCATCAATGTATTTGGTATCCTCGCCGTTTTCCTCCTGCGCGGGAATCTCGGCTTTCGTCAGCGTGGCGGTCAGATGCTGCATGGCATCGTCAATTTGTGTTTCCAACAGCAATTTTCCGAAGCGGTCAACCGCATCGGGGTCTATCGGCTGGCAGGTGGACGTCGGACCATACGGACCGGCAACCATTTCCATCTTGCCGCAAATCATTTCGGGATGCTCCACAAAGTAGCGGTTCATGGTGATGCCGTTGGAATCTTCCGCAAGGTGCAGCCACGGCTCGTCCTGCTGGCGCAGGATGTCACGCTTTTGCAGGAAGATGATGTCCGTCATAATCTTTGTGCCGCTGCCCTTGAACGCATTGTTGGGCAAACGCACCGCGCCGATGAGGTCGCAGCGCTCGGCCATGTACTTGCGGGCACGGTCATCTTTTTTGTCCAGTGTACCACTGGAGGTGATGAACACCATAATGCCGCCGGTGCGCAGCTTGTCGATGCTTTTGACAAAGAAATAGTCGTGAATGGGAAAATGCAGCCGGTTATACTGCGGGTCGTTGACTTGAAAATTGCCGAACGGCACATTGCCCATAACGCAGTCAAAATAGTTGTCGGGAAGATGCGCACTTTCGTAGCCGGTCACTTGGATATTGGCCTTTTGGTAAAGTTGCTTAGAAATGCGGCCTGTAATGCTGTCCAGTTCAACGCCGTAGAATTTGGCATCACTGCTGCCAAAATGTCCGTGCGCAAGAAATGCGCCTGTACCCATGCTGGGTTCAAGGATTTTGCCGCCCTTTACACCGAAACGCTCCAGCGCTCGGTAGATGGGGTGGATAACGGTGGCGGGCGTGTAAAAGGCCGTCAGTGTGCTGCTGCGGGCAGCTTCGTATTCGGATTCGGACAATATTGCTTTCAGTCGGCTGTACTCATCTGCCCACGCGCTTTTGTTCGGGTCAAACGCATCGGGCAGACCGCCCCAGCCGGTATACTGCGCCAAAATTTGTTGTTCTTCCTCGTTGGCGGGTACGCCGCCATTGGCTACGCGCTGTTCAATTTCTTTCAGCTTTTGGATGGCGGCAATGTTGGCGTTAAACTTTTCGCGCGGCGCTGTCGGCAGATTATCCAGATAGGGGGCTTCATAGGTAATAGGTTCGCGGTGGTAAGGTTCATCTTCTGCCGAAAGGCGTTCCACATCTGCCATAACCTGCGCGACAAAGGGGCTGGGTTCTTCGATGATCTCGCCATCGATGGGTTCAACAGCTTCCTCCGGCTGCGCTTGTTGACTTGGCTTTTCCGGGGCAGACCGCGCTGCATTTTTGGGGTTGGCCGCAAGTAGCCGCGCAAATTCTTCATGGCTAATGGCACGCCCTATCAGCGGGAAACTTCCATCGCGCAGGTGGATGTTTTCTCTGCCGATTTCCTCAACGGTAAATGGCCTGTCATCTTCAAGATAAACTGTGCTGCCAATAGTCACGGGCGATTTTTCAATTTTCCTTGTGGTCGGAGGGTGTTTTTCAAATTCCTCTTCGGCGGTATTGATGAAGTCAGAAAACTCGCTGTTTTCAATGCCCTGCGCGGCAAGCTCGTGATTATCCCCGAAATAGTCGATATGGATAATATCGCCATCCACCGTATAGCGAATCTCGTTTCGCAGAAAATTCGCATAGACTTGGATTTCGTGTTCGCCATCCCCAGTAGTGGAGTACGCAAAGTCAACATGGGTCAAGTCGGAGAAATTCGGTTCGTTTAATCCCTCATTTTCGCAAAAATCCGTGATGGCGTGTTTTGCGTGGTCGAGGGCTGCATCGTTGGCTGCGCGGACAGCCTGTTGTTTTTCTGTCCACCTTTTGTAGAGAACCTTTTCATCCTCGGCCAGATACTGGCCGTTGTAAACTAAAAGTCGTAAGCGCTGGGCGGCTTCTTTCCATTTCAAAACGCGGCGGTACGAGCCATCTGCCGTATGGCGGATAATTTCAAGATTTTTTCCCATATGGTCGATTGAGCCGCGCCCACCGTCACGGAAATACCATGTGCCGCCGCCGATGCCGTATTCTTTTTTCAGCCAGCGGGCTTGATCTTCTTCAAGGGGCAGCACCCGTGCGGAGAAATACTGCTGAATGCGGAATTTGCCATCTTCAAAACCACTGCCGTTGCACAGGGCATCGGTAATGTCCTGCTCGGTAATATACTTGCCGGAAGCGTCAATAATGGGCTTGCTCCACTTTTTGACTTCCGCCGCAAGTTCGATATTCTGCGTCTGTTGCTCTTGGCTCGGCAACCCTACTTTTTCAGAATCTTCGGGAGTGAGGGTAAGCTGCTCCATCTGCGGCAGCGCGGGTGCAGCTTTAATTGGAACAATGAATTTGCCTTGCTCGATAAGTTCGGCAATTTTTGTGGATACAGCATCCCATGTCAAATTGACCTGTGCTGTTTTGGTAAGATAGTTGCCCTCCCACAATTCCAGACACATATCATGCCGGATAAAACCTACGAAATGGTCGTCCACGAACAAATTTGTATAAATTTGCTTGTAGCAATGCTTACAATAGGTGCTGCGCTCGGCAAGGTCGGTGTGTTGCGTAAAATATTCCAGTATGGCCGCATTATCGGCGCGACTACTAGATTCTTGTGCCAACAAGCCCATAACCAGTTCTTCATCCAACGGGGGCAGGTCGGAAACAGGCATAGAAAAAGCGGAGAGCGACAACACGCTCTCCGCTTGGGGTTCTTGTATTACAGGCTGTAAATCTGCTGCATCGCCAGTTCCTCGGCTTGGCTCTGCATAGCGTTCATCCACTGTGCCCAGCCCATCGGGTTGGTCTGCCGGTTCGGGGCGGCGCTCTGCTGCATCAGCGTTTGCATGGTCTGCTCGATCTGCCGGTGTACTGCGTTGTCCATCTCCAGCAGATGCGGGTACAGCGTTCCCTCCAGCAACATCTCGTCGAACACCATCGGGGCGTTCTCCTGCAAGAATTTCCGGCGCAGGCTGCCGTACTTGCCGATTTCCGGCATCGGCGGCTCGTCCAGCGTCAGTTTCGGGATTTGATAGCCGTTCACCATCGCGTACTCCATTATTAACCTCCTTGGTGTCGTTGGTTTTCTCTTGCTTACCACCATAATAGCGGACTTTTTCAGCCCGTGCAACACTGTCAATTTCGCGTGTGATGCTGCCAATCTGCTGCATAAAAGGCCGCGCCGCCTGTTGGCAAGCACTGCCCAAACACAGGGCAATGCGGTTGGTATCAAACTGCCCCACGGATTCGAGGGCAGACAAGTCCAGCCGCGCGGTATCTACACCGCACCGCAGCGCGGCCATATACAGGCAGCTTTGGGTGACGATTTGCAAAAATAGCCGACGCTGTTCATTTGGCTTTGCCCACTGTAAACTGCTGCCGTCTACGGCCTTTTCCAGTGCAGTCGTGAACATGGCGCTGCGCTGGGCAACATAGGAAGTTGAGAGCATGAGCAACGCACTTTGGATGCTGTCGGCATGATTATCGACAATGATTTTATCCCAAACAGGCTTCCAGTTTTGGTCTGTTACCGCCCACGGTAATGCTTCGGAAATTTCATGGATAGGAATAGTGTCGGAAATATCAAACAGATACCGCAGCCGGGGAGAATTGGCGCGGGTGTCAAATACCGCTGTGCCGTGCGCACCACGCTTTACCCTACGGCCTGCGTTTTTATTCCAGTAGTCCATGTCCGCCACGGCGATGGCGGTGGGGTTTTGTGCATAAATTAGAAGTTGGTTCGGGAAACTGTAATTATAAGCAATGGCCGCTGTCCTCAGAAATTCTTTCCAGCGGTCACTACTCTCCGTGACAGTTTGCAGTTGCTTTTTGGCAAGCGCACGGATGTTTTCGTATTTTGCCATAGGCTACTCCTTGATTTTATCGTTCGGAATGGTACTTTGATTGTGCCTGTTTCATTCTGTGTACATAGTCCACCACGCTGTAACGCTTCATGTATGGATTTTCGCTGGGGGTTGAATTTTCAAAATGGATGCCATCCAACCGCGAATCATTCATGTCCAGCACGGCCTCAATGGGGATAACTTGAAGTTTGCCCAAAATATTAAGGTTTCGTCCAAATATTCCCGAAACATTGTGGAAACAACGGTCTCCGCACACCCATAACAGCTTTTTTCCCGCCGGTATTTTCCCAAAAGAACGTTTCAGAATTATCACGGAGAGGGGTTCTGCGCCGAATAGCTTGTAGTAACCTGCGGCTTCGGCCTGTTCATAGGCACGAATCAAATTTTTGAAATTCCACTGTGGCTCAATATAGACCCAGCTTTCTTGGTATCCCATTATCGTTCCAGCCTTTCCCAAAAAGATAGTTTGTTCCCATAGCGCTCATCCTGAGGGCGGATCTTGGCTGCGGGCAACTCACCGCCCTGCATTGTTTCCACCTGTGGCAGAAACAGGAGGCGGCTGTATCGGTCTGCTTGGTCTTTGGATAAACCCACGACCTTATCGCCGTTCAATCCACAAATGAGAAACCGTCCGCGCACGGTCATCCCCTCGTCGTTGATTTGCCTGTTATATTTCAATCGGCTTTGGGTTTTGCTGCATATAAGCCCGATGCGGGGCGTTCCAAACGGCTTTAGAATTTGGCTCTCGCCATCAATGACTTCGGAAACCGCAGCCGCCGCGCTGGTGAAAGCAGCTTGATAAGGGCAGTAGCCGGGTTCGACAACCAATAATCTTGTCATCTGCATCACCTCACCGGCTGCCGTGCTGATGGGCACGGGCGTAGTTTTCCAACAGATGTACAATGACTTTTTGCATCTGCTCACTGCTGAATCCCTTGGGGAAAAATCGCTCGATTTCCGAAACAGGAATCATAAGCTGCGGTGTGCGCGGCTTTACGCTGGGCGGCTTGGCCGACATGATATGCTGGATTTTTTCGGGTGTAAGTACACTCTCCTTGCTCGCCTCTTTGAGTTTCTGCGCCTGTGACAGTGACGGGGTGCAGCCCTCGGATTCCATATAAGAGAGGAAGTCCTCTTGTTCTTCGGGAGTAAGGTAACTAAGTTCTACGGCGGGGGTAGTTTTTAGCTTGCCATCGTCCACCATCTGCATAAGAGGGGGTGTGAGTTTGTTAAGACGGATAAAACGCTGCACTGTTTTATACCCCTCACCACTTCCATCTGCAACTTCTTGTACGGATAACTTCTGGACAACTTGTCCAGAAGTTAAATCTCGGCGTTGACCTTGCCTTTTGATAGCCTCCAACTTCATCTGATATGCTTTTGCCTTTTCACTCGGCAGAATATGCTCCCGCTGGCAGTTAGAATCCACCATCAAAATAATAGCTGTATCATCGTCCATATCCCGCACAATGCAGGGCATTGTTTCCACGCCCGCCCGCTGACTGGCATGACAGCGGCGATGACCCGCCACAATTTCATACCCGCCATCCTGCCGAGGGCGAACAATGGCCGGAGTCATAACGCCGTATTCCTTGACGCTGTCCACCATTTTGTCCATCTCGTCATCATCGCGGACTTGAAAAGGATGATTCCGAAAGGGATGCAGTTCCGTCAGCGGCAAGATTTGAATTTTCTCTAATTTTGCTTCCTGCCGCTCCTGCTCACTCGAAAAGAGATTATCGAGTGAGGGGAGATTGATGTTGCTGCCGTACTCTCTCATGTTCCGTCACCTCCTTGGCAAGCGCTTTGTACGCTAAACTGGCCGGGCCATTGGCGTCGTAGGTCAGCACGCTATGTGTGCTGGCGGCGCTCTCTGCCGTGCGCGTACTGACAGGGATTTCCGCGCGGTAGATTTTCAGTGCGTGGCCATAGGCGCTGCGCAAGGCGGCACACACATCTTTGGACAGATTGGTGCGCTTATCTACCATCGTCAGCACAATGCCGTCAATGTCCAACCGCGGGTTGATACGGAGTTTCACTTGGTTGACAGATTTGAACAGGGATACCAGTCCTTTCAGCGCAAAATGCTGTGCTTGCACCGGGATAAGCACCCTATCTGCCGCCACAAGTGATGCCACGGTGATGATGCCCAGCGAGGGCATACAGTCGATCAGGCAGTAGTCGTATTTGTCCTTGAACGGCTCCAGTGCCTGTTCCATGACTCTTTCGTGTGCCATGACGGTTACAAGACTCACTTCCATGTCGGACAAACCGATGTCGGAGGGAATGAAATCTACCTTTTCTTCGTGGTGCAGTACCACTTCGGGCGGATTTTCACACTTGATAGCCGATTCAATAAGGTCACTGATTGTTGCGCCGTTTTCGCAGCCATCATAGCCGAGATAACTGCTCAAATCGCCCTGCGGGTCGGCATCCACCAACAGCACCTTGTAGCCCATTGCCGCCAGCGCTGTGCCAAGATTTACGGTGGTGGTCGTTTTTCCTACGCCGCCCTTTTGGTTTGCAACTGCAATAGTTTTCATATTCTGCTCCTTTACCGTTCCATGCTAATAAGCCGACGAGCCGCCAGCAAATAGTCGTTATAGTCCTTTCCGATGGCCGGAGGTGTGTCCTGTACAATATATCCGCGCTCTGCCAGTCTTTTTGCAACGATTTTCGTGAAGTTCCTGCCGGGGTCATCGCGGTCAAAGCAAAGCGACACATACCTAACTTCGGGATGTTGCTGCAAGAAGTAGTCAATCGGCTGGTGGTTCAGCCCACCCAACGCCAAGTAGTGGACGCTGCGCCACGGTGCATCGTGCTTGTACTGCCGCAGTGTTGCGCCGGACATAGCATCAATAGGGGCTTCGTAGATTTCCACAGTATCACAGGTTTCAGTCTCGGCAGAAATCAGAAAACCATACTGCTTTTGACTGCCCGCGACATCGCCGCGAAACCCGCCTTGACAGCAACGCTGAAAAGCAGAGCGCGGTACACCTTCTGCGTCCTTGCCCACAAACACGCAGTTGCGATAGCTGCCGCGTGTGGTTTGGTACAGGATACCGCTGTTCACGCAATAACGCAGGACTTTCGGGCTGATGCCACGGTGCATCAGATAAGCGGTGGCCGCTTCGGTGTTTCGATCTGCGGCTGGCAGTTCAAACGGACGGACCGTATGCTGCCGGGTAGGTGTTGCTTTAGCCGCCTGAATAGAAACGGGCATTGGAGTCATCGCACTCAACAGCCGTATTGCCGACACAAAATTCATACCCTCAACCTTCGTCAGATAGTCGATAGCATTGTTGCCGCCCACACTTTGAGCGTACCAGTGAAACTTCCCATTTGCAGGGGTAATAACAAGGCTGCTATGCGTTTTTGTGCGATATTCCTTGTCTGTTTTGCGAACAAGCTCGCCGGGATGGTAGGTTTCGAGATACTGCATTACACTGATGCGCCGCGCAGCCTCGATATTTTTCTGATATTTGCCCATGATGACCTCCGATTTTTGAAATAAAAAGCACCTTGCCTGCGGACAGGTAAGATGCTTGTAAGAAACAATATTCTCTTTTCAGCTGGCTGTTTCTTCAGCCGGCTGGAGAGGGGGTGTGGGGGAGAGGAACGAAGCAACCCCCGTTTCTATAAAAGTGTATAGTATCCCCTTGGTGCATTTATATTGATTTTATGTTGTATGCTATATTTCGCACGTTGCAAAGGTGACCCTTATAAGGTATAATCTATTATGATAAGGTAAGGCAGGTGAGCATCCATGCGTTTTTTCTTGATGCAGCGTGACCATCAAGTGGCTGTTATTGAAATAGCCGAAAAAACCGGCGATATAATTGATGTGGCTGAGGTTCTTTCTGCGCAAAGAATCCCCCTCGGCGCAAAACATATCAACGGCAGTTTCGATGTTCTCTCCCTGCGTAAATGGTGGGCCGGGCGTGGTATTCCTGCAAGCCGCTCCGGGCTGGAACACGCGCTGGAAGCGCTGCACGTTCCCTATGCGGAACTTCTGCTCGTCAAGTGCAGCGGCCTGAGCCTTTCCGATCAATATTGGGTCACTCCCTGCGATGCTCCGCAACGCTGGCATGATGTAAACTTTTACGAGAATGACTTTTCTGACGATGTGGGCCGCGCCTTGTTTGGTGAGGGCGTTCTCTCTGCACAGCCGGATTTGTGTTCTCCCTGCAATACCTCGGACGGCTTTTTACAAAAGCGCTGGCGCATTGCGGACAGAAAACGGATTCTGTTAAAGGCCGGTTCGGGCATTTACCAGCAAGAGCCTTACAATGAAATTGTGGCCTCTGCGTTGTATGATACCCTCGGTATGCCGCACGTTTCTTATTGGCTCGTAGATCAGGGCGGGCAGGTCATGTCCGCTTGCGAGTGCTTCACTGACGAACGTACAGAACTTGTCACCGCTGCCCAATTTATGCGACTGCTGCCGCAGCAACAGGGCATTTCCAACTGGCAGCACTTTAACGATTGCTGTAATGCAGTTGGAATCTCCGATGCACAAAAAAATGTCTGCAATATGCTGGCCGCCGATTATATCTTAGCCAACACAGACCGACACTTGGGTAATTTCGGTTTTCTCCGTGATTCCGAAACACTGGAGTGGAAAGGACTTGCCCCTATCTATGACAGCGGCACAAGCCTTTGGCAGATGACACTCACCCGCGCCATCAGCTCGGATGCAATGGTTCCGGCAAAGCCATTTGAAACGTCGCAGCAATCTCAGCTAAAGCTGATCGCGCCTTATGTGGATTTGCCGCTGGAGCGGCTTGATGGATTTTCTGGCAAAGCAAAGGACATCTTGGAGGATGCGGCCCAGTTTGATGATGGGCGAGCCGCGAAAATTGCTGCCGCTATTGAGGGCAGAATCCAAATGTTTCGATTGAATAGGGCATAGTCCGAAATGGTTTCAAAGCATACGGTTTGTGAACTGACTACAAATTGTATGCAGTTGGAAAAAGCAGAAGCCATGTGTTGCTGGTTACTGCCGATGATAGTTGTGCGCCAACTGGTGACAAATTGTCAGCAGTTGAAATAGAGGCAAAAACAGCGTCCTCCCGGTTACATTCGGAGGACGCTGTTTCCATATATTCACAGGCGTGTACCTATGCACTGCTTTTTTCAGTTGGCTTTCCCTGCTGGCCGAACTCTTTGGCAAGAGCAACCATCTTTTGTGCCGGTCTATAACTATCCAGCACATGAGGACTAACCAAGAAATTTAAGATGCAAACTTTTGGTATCATGTAGCTACTGCCGATTTTGAAGTACCGAAAATACCCATTGCTGCACCACGTTGTAATGGTATTGTGATGGTAGCCAGTAAACTTGCTGACTTCCGTAGCGCTTAGTACATCGCTGTATGGCCGCATCTTGCATTTCAGAAAAGCTGCAAATTTGTCTTTGTCTTTTGCCGTGTCAAGATTAGCCCATTCCCGCAGCGTAAGGGTTTTCCTTGGACTGCCATTGTTCCAACTTGCCGAGTAGTAACCAGTTGGGGGCGTATATCTTTGCGGGCTGGATTGGCGCTTTTTTAGGTAGGCAATAACATCCTTTGTGTTGATAATGTACTGCCGCGTTTTCTTGCCGGTATCTATGCAGGGCACAAGCCCGCTTTTCAGCAAGTATCGGGCTGTCTTTTTACTGATATGGCAGATGACACGCATCTGTTCCAGCCCGATTTTTTCGGGGTAAGTTTCCTTGATTTTTGCAAAATCATAACTGTAATCCACTATAATCACCGTCCGCTATTTGAACTCATCAACAGCAGGTAGGGGGCGGTTTGATTTTTCCGATAAGGGGATTTTTGCATAAAATTTGGTCAACGTAATTCTGTAAATGCCTGTTGTAATAAGGAAAATCAGCCCATTTTGTTCTCTCCGGCTTTTCTCTCCAACATCTCTCCAACGTGCCAAAAACGCCCATTTTTCTCTCATTTTTCCCGGAAAATCAGCTTTTTGAAATGGGTTCAAATTGCGACGCTTTTACGTTAAAAAGGACTTCTTTTTTGACCTTTTTCTTCGTTTTGCCGCTGAATCATCTTCCGACAACTTCCGCTTTTTACTGGCAAATTCCGTCAGTGGCGGTGTAGGCGATAAAACTCGAAATGCGATAGGGCGTTTGTAGCGCCGCCAGAGTTCAAATCTCTGATGCTCCGCCAATCAACGGTACAGTGTGCTTTTTTTGAGCGCTCTGTACCGCTTTTTTATGCAAAAAGCAGAATTTTTGAGTTTGACAATTTCATAACAGGAGAGAAAACGCCCTGTTCTGGAGAGAAATCACACTTTTTTAAGTGTCATTTTCCGGATTTGAACCCATTCCAAGCCCGTTCAGCATTGCTTCTGCTGAAGAAACCTTGGAAGCGTAGTCCAAATGCGAATAAATATTCGCGGTGGTAGAGAAATCGCTGTGTCCCAGCCACTCCTGAATCATCTTCATCGGGACACCGTTTGCCAAAAGCAAACTGGCGCAAGAATGCCCTTACGGTATAATTACGACAAACCGGAAAAGCCCCGTATATCAAGGGTTTTCGGTTATCTGGCAAGGCTTTTCATCCTTTTCCAAACCGAAAAATCGAGCCGTGAAGTAGTTATATCGTAGGGGGTGTTATAGTAACGACAAAAATAAAATACCGTTCGGGCAGGCTATCAGCCCGTCCAAGAAATCAGGACATTTCCTCTGAAAAGAAGAAATGTCCTTTTTTTGTACCCAAAATCAGATGCCGACAGGAGGAACACAATGCCTGAAAAAACAGCACAGAAAGAACCGGACAAAAAGCTCGCGCCATCCAAAAAAGCCGAAGCCGCAGCAGGAAGTAGTCATTCAGATTCCGCTCTCCGAGCTGCATCCGTTCCCGGATCATCCCTTTCAGGTGCGGGAGGATGCGTCCATGCAGGAAACCGCCGAAAGCGTCAAGGAATACGGTGTCCTCGTCCCCGCGCTGGCACGGCCACGGGAGGACGGCGGTTATGAGCTGATCGCAGGCCACCGCCGCAAACACGCCTGCGAGCTGGCAGGACTGACCACCATGCCCGTCATTGTCCGCGACATTGACCGGGACGCTGCCACCATCATCATGGTGGACAGCAACCTCCAGCGGGAGAACATTCTCCCCTCCGAATATCTATTATCTCATACTATCGTCTTTTTGTGTGTAGTAAGTTTTATTCTCTAGTGTTAAGTTGTACGGCTCACGCCGCCCCACAGCCCCACAAACGTGCCAAACGGCGGGTGTTCTGGCTGTTTCGTATCCGTGTGCTGCGTGTGGCATCTGCCCCACACAGGGCAGATTTGGGCGGTTGCTGTGAGTGAATCAGAACTGATTCACTTTTACCCCTTGCTCCCTAAATAGTGAATCAAATCTGATTCACTCTCCGGGTGGGCCTCTCGCCAAAAGCAAGGTTTTCTCCTACGCGCTCACGCGGGTCAGACCACATGGACGCTTCAAAACATAGTCAATGACATTGATTTTGGGGATTTTGTAGGCGTTTGCCAACCGGATGCAGCTAATTTCGCCCTCCCCCAGCAGGTCATAGGCCGCATGGCGGCTGATGCCCAGCATGGCTTGCAGATCTTTGACCGTTACAATGTCCGGGTACTCCGCAAACATGAGCTTGTACATTTCTCTGATTTCTTTACAATCCATTCGATCACCATCCTTATAGTTAACTTTCGCATATCTGCGATGTAAATATAGGATACTGCGCTTTTATGTTATGGTGTGGTACAATAAGGAAAATCCTTCAAAGCGAGTGAACGAAATGAACATCGGAGAGAAAATCAAGCGCATCCGCCAGCACCGCCGCATGACCCAGAAAGAGTTGGGCGAGTTGGTCGACCTCAGCGCAAACCGCATTGCGCAATACGAAATGGGTTACCGCGTACCAAAAAAGCCCCTGCTAAATCAAATAGCAGAGGCTTTGCGTGTTTCCCCGTTGGCACTTTCCGATGGCGGAAACGGTCCGGCGAATGATATTCTGGAGCAGCTTTTCTGGCTGGACGAGGAGCAACCCGGCGTTATCAAGCTGGTTCCCACCGAGCGCGGCACAGCGCGGTATAATGCCAACCCAGACCTTGCGCTGCATTATGATGACAACGATAGCTGGCCGCCACGCTCCCCCGTGGCGATGTGGTTTGATGATACGATTCTGGATGATTTTCTAAAGGATTGGGCTGCGGTTCAGAAGAAGTTGTATGCAGGGGAGATTACGCAGGCAGAGTATTTTGAGTGGAAGATTATGTGGCCATCTGTCCTCTGATACAGCCAGCAAATGCAAGATAGTTAGAGTATTTCATGACGCATCATGTTCCTCAAAAGAACAAATCTATTCCTGGAACAAATTTGTATGTATGGATAAATAACAGTGCAAATCTTATCGCATCTATTATGCAGCGAATGTTGGAGGAATATAACATTCCCATGCAGGATTTCACAATTTACCTTCGCCGCGATCTAAGCGAGTTGCACAAGTGAGTAAAGTTTTTCTCTTAATTTTTGTCTTGCAGGAAAGGTCACAAATTGCAGAAATAATAATTTTCTCTTTGCTTGATGTTTTTCTTACCTTTCCATTGTACGCAATTAGCAATAACTGCACTTAGAATATGTCAGAAGATGACGTACCGTAGCACTTATTGAGGAAAAATATTTTTCTATGAAAACACTGTATATTATTGGAAATGGATTTGATATAGCTCATAAGCTGGATACATCATATTGGGACTTCAGAGTGTACTTGGCTCGCACATATCCCGAATTTCTTCAAGAATTCGAACACATGTATAATATCGAGCAATTTGACCCTTCATCTCCAAGAGTTTCCGCAGGTGCCTATAAGCAATGGGAAAAGGCTGTGCGAAATGAGTTATGGAGTGAATTCGAGAATAAAATGGGCTATCCGAATATTTCCGAAATGATAGACATCTCTACATCTGTGTTGGACGATATGGATTTGGACAGCGGACTAGTCGGAATAGAGGATACAATGGACTCGTATTGGGCGGATCAATACGGATATATAAAAGAATTAGAACTACATGTAAAGGAATGGATAGAAACAGTAAACACAAATAAAGTTGTGATTTTTGGCTGGTCGGCAGGAGCAGCAGATTTACCGTACCTTTGTGTAATTCGTGATTTTGTTAGTAAGAACACAAAGTGGTATGCCTATTACCATGACGACACCGCTTATAACTCCCTGAATAATGCAATGTCTAGCGAAGACATAGAGAAGAAATACGAAGTAAATTATATTCCTGCGGTCGAATTCTGGGATCAAATATAATAGAAAATGGGGCTGCCACATTGACAGCCCCTTTTGTCTTATTTTTGCCCGTAATAAGCGTTTTTCTCATGCTTACGCAGATAGTGCTTGTCCAGCAATGGCTGTTGGATCTGCCGCAAAGACGGGTTTAGCCGCAAGCTGTGATCATTCATGAATGCCGTCAGTCCAGCAAAACAGCTACAGCCGTTCTTTCGATTTCCAGAGCCTGACGATAGCGTGCCAGGAATGCCGCAAAGCCCTCAATTTCCCGCTGCTCTGCCATAACCGTGTGGGCTTCCGCCTCCGAAAACACCTTGTCTTCCAGAAAATCCTCCAGCGTCTCCCCAGACCGGTGCCACAGCAGATATCCGCACAGCAGCGCCATGCCATAGGGTCCTCCCTCTCCCGCTGTTTCCATAACAGCCACAGGCGTCCCGGTGGCCGCGGACAGGATCCGCTGTCCCACCTCCGGCGTCTTGAAGAATCCGCCGTGGGCATAGAGCTTGGTCAGCTCCACTTTTTCCTGCTGCGTCAGAATATCCAGCCCGATTTTCAGGGTGGCAAGGGCAGACAGGAGGTGCGTCCGCATAAAGTTTCCCAAGTTCAATCGGCTGTCCGGACTGCGGGCCACCAGCGGGCGTCCCTGATTCAGGCCCAAAACAGGCTCTCCGGAATAGAAATTGCAGCTGACCAGCCCGCCGCCATCCGGGCTGCCCTCCAGTGCCTTTCGGAACAGCAGGGTATACAGCTTTCCCGGCTCCTGGGGCGCACCGATCGCCTCCGCAAATTCCTCAAACAGAGAAACCCACGCGTTGATGTCCGAAGTGCAGTTGTTGCAGTGTACCATGGCGACGGGAATCCCCGCGGGCGTTGTCACCATGTCAATTTCCCGGTGTACCGCCATTTTACAGTCCGTAACCAGCATTGCGAAATCTGAAGTTCCGGCGGATACGTTGCCGGTTCCCAACCGGACAGCATTGGTAGCTGTCATACCGGTTCCCGCGTCTCCCTCACAGGGTGCCAACGGGATTCCCGGCTGCAAATCTCCGGAAGGATCCAGCAGTGCGGCCCCCTCCGGAGTCAAAATTCCCGCTGGGGTTCCCGCAGGAACCGGTTGGGGAAGAATTTGCTCCAATGTCCAGGAATAGCCCATTTCCGCCGCCAGCGCGTCAAATTTGTGGACCATCTCTTTGTCGTAGGCGCAGCTGCCCCGGCCAATGGGGAACATGCCGGAGGCCTCGCCCACGCCCATGCGCTTCTCTCCTGTCAGCTTCCAGTGCAGGAAACCCGCCAGCGTCGTAAGAAACGAAATCTCCTTTACGTGTGGTTCCCCGTTCAGCATGGCCTGATACAGATGGGCAATACTCCAGCGCTGGGGAATATTGAAGCCAAACAGGGCGTTCAGCTCTTCCGCAGCCTGTTCCGTCATGGTATTTCGCCAGGTTCGGAACTGCGCCAGCTGGTTTCCTTGTGCGTCAAAGGGCAGATAGCCGTGCATCATACCGGAAACGCCAATGGCCCCCACCTGCCGGATGGTCTGGCCGAAGCGCTGCTGAACCTGCCGCTTCAAGTCCGCGTAACAGGTCCGGAGTCCCTGATAGACCTGGTCCATGGCATAGGTCCAGACCCCATCGACCAGCTGGTTTTCCCAGGCAAAGCTGCTGGAAACCAGCGGCCGGAAATTCCTGTCCACCAGCACTGCCTTGATTCTGGTCGAACCCAGTTCAATACCGAGGACCGTATCCTTCAGCTCCATATGTTCCCCCTTTTCAGCGCAGCTTCCAGGCGATGTTCTGCAGCACCAGCTGCTGTTCCAGCTTCTCTTGGGTGGTGTCCTTGTCGATATGGACATACTCGATACCCATAATCGCGGCCCAATCCCGCATCTGCTCGGCAGTTACGTCATAGCTCAGAACCGTATGGTGGGCACCGCCTGCGGTGATCCAGCATTCCACACCCGTAAGCAGATCCGGCATGGCCCGCCACATGACCCGGGCCACAGGCAGATTTGGCATGTCCATAATCGGATCCACCGCCTCGATATCCTGAACGATCAGCCGGAACCGGCCACCCATATCGATCAGACTCGCCACAATGCCTTTCCCCGCCTTGCCGTTGAATACCAGCCGGGCAGGATCCTTTCGGTTCATGCCAATGCCCAGAGGATGTGTTTCGATCCGGGGCCTTCCCTGGGCCACGCTGGGGCAGACCTCCAGCATATGTGCACCCAGCGAATACTCTCTGCCCGGCTCCAGATGATAGGTGTAGTCCTCCATAAAAGCGGAAGCGCCGTTTTCGTCTTTGCCCATGGCTTTCATGACCGCCAGCAGCGCCGACACTTTCCAATCGCCCTCGCCGCCGAAACCGTAGCCCTGCGCCATCAGATCCTGGGCCGCCAGACCAGGCAGCTGCTCCAGGCCGTACAGATCCTGGAAGGTATCCGCGAAGGCCCGGCAGCCCTCCCGGTCCAGCATCCGCTTGATGGCGATTTCCTCCCGGGCCTGATAGGCAACGGCCTCCCTGTTTTCCGTGGCAAGATCGTATTTTTCCAGATACGCCGCCATTTGAGCCTTGACCTCTTCTTCCGTAACCGTGGCCATTTCCGCCACCAGATCGCCTACCGCCCAGGTATTGACCTGCCAGCCGAATTTCAGCTGGGCCTCGATTTTATCGCCCTCGGTCACGGCA
>ERZ1026970.80-NODE-80-length-59832-cov-15.961674_pt1 | contig 59832 bp, 65 predicted proteins | sample MGYA00519563_ERZ1026970 | MGnify/ENA primary metagenome ERZ1026970 (study PRJEB26926, sample SAMN06164665) | human gut metagenome | biome: ENVO:00009003; feature: ENVO:2100002; material: ENVO:00002003 | host: Homo sapiens | place: USA | collected 2012 ... | reverse complement strand
CACTTATGCGATCGTCGGCAGCGTCAGATGTGTATAAGAGACAGTTTGAAGAGAATACTCAAAATATGATACTATGAAAACAATACTTGGATTGGATTTGGGAACCAATAGTGTAGGATGGGCTGTAATAAACTCTGTAATTAAAGAGCAGGCCGAAAGAATTTGGATAGAAACGGCCGGAAGCAGGATTATTCCGATGGATGCTGCTGTATTGGGAGATTTCGACAAAGGGAATTCTATATCGCAAACATCTGAAAGGACACGACTCAGAGGGGCTCGCCGGTTGCGCGAACGTCAATTGTTACGTCGTGAACGATTACATAAAGTGTTGAATATTTTAGGCTTTTTGCCCAATCATTACTTAGAATATATTGATTTTGAGAAGCATCCCGGAAAATTCTTAGCCGATGCCGAGCCTAAATTAGCGTGGGTAAAAGATGAGCAAGGGAAATATACTTTTTTATTTCAAGCTGCATTTGATGAAATGTTGGCGGATTTTGCAATACATCAGCCTTCATTGGTTTCTGGTGATAAAAAGATACCTTACGATTGGACAATTTATTATCTTCGCAAGAAAGCTTTGACAGAAATGATTAGTAAGGAAGAATTGGCTTGGATTCTTTTGAACTTTAATCAGAAACGCGGTTATTATCAACTTAGAGGAGAAGAGGAGGAAGACAATGCCGGGAAATCAGTTGAATTTTATGCGTTGAAAGTGCTGACAGTGGAAGCGACTGATGAAAAGAAAGGCCGGGACGTATGGTATAATGTACATTTGGAAAACGGTTGGATATATCGTAGAAGCAGCAGTGTGCCTTTGGATTGGGAAGGTCAGGTAAAAGAGTTTATTGTAACGACTGACTTGAATCCGGATGGTACTCCGAAATTAGATAAATATGGAGAGGTAAAGCGTTCTTTCAGAGCTCCTAAGGAGGATGACTGGATGTTGATAAAGAAAAGGACTGAAGCTGACATTGCCAATACTCATAAAACTGTTGGAGCCTATATTTATGATACTTTGTTGCAGAAACCGCAACAAAAAATAATAGGAAAACTGGTGAAGACGGTGGAGCGGAAACTTTATAGGGACGAACTGAGCTTGATATTGCAGAAACAGTGTGCTTTTCATGCTGAGTTGCAGGACAGAGCTTTATATGCGAGGTGTGTTGAAGCATTGTATCCGAGCAATGAAGTGCGACGGAAGAATATAGCCAATCGGGATTTTGTTTATTTATTAATGGATGATATCTTGTTTTATCAAAGACCGTTAAAAACCAAAAAGTCGTTGATAGCCAATTGTCCTTACGAGGAGAATGAATATGTAGATCGGGAAACGGGCGAAATAAAAAAGGCTCCTTTAAAATGTATAGCCAAATCACATCCTCTTTTTCAAGAGTTCCGTTTGTGGAATTTCCTTTCTAATATTCGGATATACCAGAAAGAAAAAGAAATAAATGGAACTTTACATCTTGATGTGGATGTGACAGCAGAGTTCCTGAAAACAGAGGATGATTATGTGGCATTGTTTGATTGGCTGAATTCTCGGAAGGAAATAGAACAAAAGACCTTCCTGAAATACCCTAAATTTGGATTGAAAAAGGAAATCAGTAATTATCGGTGGAATTATGTAGAAGATAAACAGTATCCGTGCAATGAGACACGGCATGCTATTCTTTCCAGTTTGGAAAAAGCCAATGTCTGTATTGATTTCTTGTCAAATGAGAAAGAGGTAGCTTTGTGGCATATTCTATATTCTGTAAGTGACAAGCAGGAAATAGAGAAAGCTTTACGCACTTTTGCGGCAAAGAATGGGTTGGATGAATCTTTTGTGGAAGCGTTTAAGAAGTTCCCTCCATTCAAATCTGAATATGGGGCTTATTCTGCCAAGGCGATAAAAAAAATGTTGCCTTTGATGAGATGCGGAAAATATTGGGACGTGTCTTCGATTGATGATACAACCAAAGAAAGAATCAAAAAGATTGTTACAGGTGAGTATGACGAGAGAATAGCCGTCAAGGTTAGGGATAAGGTGATGAACTTATCGGATATTTCTTGTTTTAGGAGGCTTCCATTATGGCTGGCTTGTTACATTGTGTACAATCGTCATTCGGAGGATAAAGAGGCGGTCAAATGGGAAAGTCCTGCGGATATTGATGCTTATTTGGCTTCTTTTAAGCAACATTCATTACGCAATCCTATTGTGGAACAAGTGATAACCGAAACATTGCGTGTTGTACGGGATATTTGGAAGCAGGTGGGGAGAATTGATGAAATCCATATAGAGTTAGGACGTGAGATGAAAAATCCTGCGGATAAACGTAAAAGAATGACTGCGCAGATTTTGGAAAATGAGAATGCCAATCTGCGTATAAAGGCATTGCTTGCTGAATTTATGAATCCGGAATATGAGATAGAGAATGTCCGTCCTTATTCACCAAGCCAGCAAGAAATCTTGCGGATTTATGAAGATACGGTTTTACATGCCGAAGACCAATTGCCTGAAGAGATAGATGCAATATTGAAAAAGTTCAATAGCAGTAAAGTGCCGACCAAATCAGAGTTCCTGCGTTATAAATTATGGCTGGAGCAGAAATATCGTTCGCCTTATACCGGTGAGCTGATACCTTTGGGCAAGTTGTTTACTGCTGCTTATGAGATAGAGCATGTCATTCCTCAATCCCGCTATTTTGATGATTCATTTTCCAATAAGGTGATATGCGAGTCTGCTGTGAATAAGTTGAAAGACAATCAGCTGGGATATGAATTTATCAAGAACCATCATGGGCAGAAAGTTGAAGTGGGTTTTGGAAAATCGGTCGAAATCTTTTCTGTGGATAGTTACGAAAGATTTGTAAAAGAGCAATATGCCAAATCTGCCGTGAAAATGAAAAAATTGTTGATGGATGATATTCCCGAACAATTTATAGAACGGCAGTTGAATGATAGCCGGTACATCAGTAAGGTGATTAAGGGACTTTTGTCAAATATTGTTCGTGAAAAGAATGATAGCGGTGAATATGAACCGGAGGCTGTTTCCAAAAATATAGTAGTTTGCACAGGAAGCGTGACGGACAGGCTGAAAAGGGATTGGGGAATGAATGATGTCTGGAACAGTATTGTATATCCCCGTTTTGAACGTTTAAACTCCTTGACTGATACTCAGAGTTTTGGGCATTGGGAGAATAAAAGCGGGAAGAAAGTCTTTCAAACGGAGTTGCCTCTTGAATATCAAAAAGGATTCAGCAAGAAACGCATTGACCATCGGCATCACGCTATGGATGCAATAGTGATAGCTTGTGCTACGCGGAATCATGTGAACTACCTAAGCAATGAGTCTGCAAGCCGGAATGCGAAAATCTCTCGTTATGATTTGCAAAGATTGTTGTGTGACAAGAACAGGACAGATGATAATGGCAATTATAAGTGGGTTATAAAGAAGCCATGGGATACTTTTACGCAAGATGCGAGGGAGGTATTGAGCAAAATAGTGGTTAGCTTGAAGCAGAATTTGCGCATTATAAATAAGACAACTAACGTTTATAGGCATTTTGATGCAACTGTGAATCGTGTTTATGAGAAACAGAAAACCGGTGATAGTTGGGCTATCCGTAAACCGATGCACAAAGATACAGTCTTTGGAGCGGTGAACCTGAGAAAAGTAAAAGTTGTGCGATTATCGGTCGCCTTGGATACTCCTGCCATGATTGTTGACAAAAGAGTGAAGAACAAAGTGTTTGAACTGCTGTCTTATAAATATGATAAGAAGAGAATTGAAAAATATTTTAAAGAAAATGCTTTCTTGTGGAAAGAACTGGATTTGGCTAAAGTTGCAGTTTATTATTTTACAGAAGCTACGACAGAGCCTTTGGTCGCAGTACGCAAACCTCTCGATTCAACTTTCAATGAGAAGAAAATAAAAGAATCGGTAACAGACACCGGTATACAGAAAATACTTCTAAATCATTTGTGTACAAAGGAAGGAAAGCCCGATTTAGCATTTTCTGCGGAAGGCATAGAGGAAATGAACCGTAATCTTTTGCAGCTGAATAATGGTAAAAGTCATCAGCCGATATATAAGGTGAGGGTGTATGAACCACGTGGAAATAAATTTAGTGTCGGTGTACTTGGTAATAAAGGGACTAAATGGGTGGAAGCTGCCAAAGGAACCAATTTGTTTTTCGCTATTTATATAACGGAGGATGGAAAAAGAACGTATGAGACTATTCCTTTAAATGTGGTTATAGAGCGTGAGAAACAAGGACTTGTTCCTGTTCCGGATAGAAATGAAAAGGGAGATAAACTGTTGTTTTGGCTGTCTCCTAATGATTTGGTATATCTGCCAACTGAAGAAGAACGGGAATTTGGTAGGATAAATGAGCCGATAGATAGGGGGAGGATTTATAAGATGGTAAGTTGTACAGGAAATGAAGGGCATTTCATTCCTGCAAACGTGGCTAATCCGATAGTACCTGTTATTGAGTTGGGCAGTAATAATAAGGCACAAAGAGCATGGACTAATGAAATGATAAAAGATATTTGTATCCCTATTAAAGTTGATAGATTGGGTCATATTATAGAAGTTAAGTATAGAATAGATGAATAATATAAAGTTATTTCAAGAAAAAAAGATCCGTTCCGTATGGAACGAGGAAGAACAGCAATGGTGTTTTTCTGTTGTAGATGTAGTTGGTGTATTGACCGATAGTGTGAATCCTACAGACTATCCTGAATTGGCCCAAGAACGTATGAAGGAACTCTATGAATAGAAAGGTTATCCCAAAGATTGGATTGACAAGCGTTTGAGAGGTATTGCCATTCGTTAGAGTCTGACGGATGAGTGGAAGGAAAGGGGAATTACGGAAAAAAGTGATTATGCTATTCTTACGGCAGAATTTCTAAAGCAACGTTTGGACTGACTCCCTCAGACTATAAGATATATAAAGGACTGACAAAGAAAAATCAAAATCTTCGTGGCCACATGTCTGATTTGGAACTGATTTTTACGATGCTTGGTGAGATAAACAAGTGGCACAGCGTGGCGGAAACATTGCTGGGGTGGCTCGTGAGCAAGCCGAAAAAGAGTTGGGTGGTAGTATTGTTTCTCCTGAAAAATTTCTATCGGATTCCGATAAGCAGGATGATACTTTAGAACTTCCTTTCTTTGAAAATAATGAATGAATAATTATAAAATCTATATGCTATGATTAAGAAAACACTTTATTTCGGAAATCCTGTTTATCTGTCTTTGAAAAATGCTCAGTTGGTGATAAAATTGCCGGAGGTGGTGAAAATCAGTGCTTTGCCCGAAGGGTTCAAGCAAATGTCCGAGGTAACTAAACCTATAGAAGATATTGGAGTAGTGGTGTTGGACAATAAGCAGATAACCATTACTTCGGGAGTGTTGGAGGCTTTACTTGAAAATAATTGTGCAGTCATAACCTGCGATTCTAAAAGTATGCCGGTTGGTTTAATGCTTCCTTTGTATGGGAATACTACACAGAATGAAAGGTTTCGTCATCAACTTGGTGCTTCTCTGCCATTAATGAAGCAACTTTGGCAGCAAACGATAAAAACCAAAATAGAAAATCAGGCAGTGGTATTGCGTGAGTGTGTTGGGGAAGAAATAAAGTGTATGAAGGTATGGGCTGCCGATGTGAAGAGTGGGGATCCAGATAACTTGGAGGCTCGTGCGGCTGCTTATTATTGGAAGAATTTGTTTAAGATAGAGGGCTTTACAAGAGATAGAGAAGGTATTCCTCCTAATAATCTGTTGAATTATGGGTATGCCATTTTGCGAGCAGTTGTTGCCCGTGGATTGGTTACGAGTGGACTTTTGCCTACTTTAGGAATACATCACCATAATCGTTATAATGCTTATTGTCTGGCAGATGATATAATGGAACCCTATCGTCCGTATGTGGATAGATTGGTATATGATGTGTTCAGGGAAGAAGAATTGGATTGTGTTGAATTGACGAAAGAACTGAAAGCGAGGTTATTGACAATTCCTACATTAGAAACTGTTATCTCAGGGAAGCGTAGTCCCTTGATGGTGGCTGTGGGACAGACTACAGCATCTCTGTATAAATGTTTCAGTGGTGAATTGCGCAAAATTTCTTATCCGGAGATGTAATGGACCGGTTTAGTGAATATCGTATTATGTGGGTGTTGGTGCTGTTTGATTTGCCTACCGAAACAAAGAAGGATAAAAAGGCGTATGCGGACTTTAAAAAAAATCTGCAAAGGGATGGATTTACCATGTTCCAATTCTCTATATATGTTCGTCATTGTGCAAGTAGTGAGAATGCAGAGGTACATATAAAAAGAGTTAAATCTTTCTTGCCGGAGCATGGAAATGTTGGAATAATGTGCATTACGGATAAACAATTTGGAAATATAGAACTTTTCTATGGCAAAAAGACAGTAGATGTAAATACCCCTGGGCAGCAATTAGAACTGTTCTGAAAAGAAAATCCCGCCATATAGCGGGATTTTCTTCTTGGAAACGACGTCTTTTTTTATTTCTAATATCTTATGTAACTATGTGTATATTAGATTGTTGTTGATAATCTGTTGTTTCCAATGTTTCAAAGATACTAAAATGAGAGCAAATCACAACCTGCTGCTACCAATATCGCAGGAGGTATAAGTTGTTTCCAATGTTTCAAAGATACTAAAATGAGAGCAAATCACAACATTATATCCTATACAAAATGAGTTTTGCGAGTTGTTTCCAATGTTTCAAAGATACTAAAATGAGAGCAAATCACAACAAGATTTTCAGGGAAAACTCTTTGGAATCGTTGTTTCCAATGTTTCAAAGATACTAAAATGAGAGCAAATCACAACGAGGGTGCAAACGAAAAGCAAATAAAATCTGTTGTTTCCAATGTTTCAAAGATACTAAAATGAGAGCAAATCACAACTTGCAAAGCAACGATATAATAGAGGATTGAGTTGTTTCCAATGTTTCAAAGATACTAAAATGAGAGCAAATCACAACAATGACCACAGGGAACAGTCATAGCTTCATGTTGTTTCCAATGTTTCAAAGATACTAAAATGAGAGCAAATCACAACCGTAAGGTTCAGACATCTCATTCAGATTCAGTTGTTTCCAATGTTTCAAAGATACTAAAATGAGAGCAAATCACAACATGATATTATTAGTAGTGCTTATGATTGGGTTGTTTCCAATGTTTCAAAGATACTAAAATGAGAGCAAATCACAACGATGTCAAAGCTGTCCGTAATCTTGATACTGTTGTTTCCAATGTTTCAAAGATAGGAAAACTCGCCCACATACGGATGGATTTCGGAGGAATAATGCAAAGTGTTTGAAATCGAATGGGATATGTAGCGTTGTACCATATTCTTCCTTTAGCGGTTTTTAGCCGTTTTTGATGGAGTCAGGAGAACAAATCGCTACTTATCCGTTGCCTTTTCGGGATTGAAAATCGGTATGGATTTTACTTCCAAAACTGTTTTATTCTCCTGTTCGCCTCCGCAAGGAACGCTGTTTCTGTCTATCTTTTGCTAATGCAAAGTTAGTCAAAATTTTCCGTATAGGAAAAAATACAGGCTTCGCCTGCGAACCGAGGGGCTTTTTTCCATGTTCCGCTATATTTTTCATGCCTTTCATTTGCTCGCTATATAATAATTTTGCAAACAAAGGAATTGGTTATGAATCAGGCAAATGTAAAGGTGTCGTTCTACCTGAAAAAGAGCGAGGCGGATGTCGACGGGAATTGTCCTGTAATGGCTAAGTTGAACATCGGAAAATATTCCGAAGCGGCATTCAGTGTGAAAATGAAAGTGCCGCAATCCCGGTGGATTTCGGGGCGTGCCTCCGGCAAGAGTGTGGCGGCGAAGGAAATCAATAACCGGCTGGATGAAATCCGTGCGATGGCGTTGAGTATCTATAGCGAGCAGTCTGCCGTCCGTGACGGTGTGACCGCCGAGGAGGTAAAAAGCATTTTGCTTGGAATGGCAAGCGAACAGGAAACGCTTTTGAACTATTTTAGGCAATTCATCAGCAATTTTGAGAAGCGTGTTGGAGTCAACCGTACAGAAGGAAGCCTGAGGGCTTATCGCAACGCCTATAACCATATCGAGAGTTTCCTTAAATGGCAATACAAACTGTCCGACATATCGTTCACCGCATTGGACCGTTCTTTCATCGACAAATACGACCTGTACCTCCGTACCGAATGCCATCTTGCTCCCGGGACAGTCATTAACCTGACCGTCCAACTGAAAACCATCGTGGGCGAGGCCATTGCGGACGGCATCATTACCGCTTATCCGTTCATGGGTTACGAACCGATTCGTCCGAAAGCGGTGCAAAAATACCTTACCGATGTGGAACTGCAACGGCTCATGACCACTCCGCTTCACAAGCAGACCCTTTACCTTGTCCGTGACATGTTCCTGTTTTCTTGCTTCACCGGTATTTCATACAGGGATATGTGCTCTCTGACAAAAGAAAACCTGTCGCTTGCGGAAGACGGTACATGGTGGATTAAAAGTGCCCGACAGAAAACCAAAATAGAATTTGAGATACCCTTATTGGACTTGCCATTGCAGATTATTAAAAAGTATAGCGATACCGCCTCTGATAGCAGGCTGCTACCGATGTATTGTAATTCCAACATGAATCTTTACCTGAAAGAGATTGCCCGGATCTGCAACATCAACCGTCCGTTGGTCTTTCACGCGGCGCGCCATACCTACGCGACAGAAATCACGCTCTCCCACGGAGTTCCTCTTGAAACCGTAAGTAAGATGCTTGGACACAGACAGATTGAAACTACACGTATTTACGCGAAAGTGACAGACAACAAGATTGATTCCGATACAAAGACTTTGAACAGGAAAATATCGGAACATTTCACCGTAGTAATTTGATTATCTCTTAAAAGACAAGAACATGGGAAAAAATGCAGAAAACCAGAATACCAAACGTCGCAGCACTTTTGCCGTATTGTTTTATATCAACCGCACGAAAGTTCGCAAGGACGGGATGTGCCAACTCTTGTGCAAGGTAAGCATTGATGCGGAATGGGCACAGATCGGGACAAAAGTTTCCGTCAATCCCACCATCTGGAATCCAGATAAAGGCCGTGCCAACGGGCGGAGTGAAAATGCTGTTACTGTGAACCGCGCCATAGATGATCTGACAAACGAGATAACCGGACATTATCTTCGGATAAAGAACAGCCTGGGCTTTATCACGGCGGAACTTGTCAAGAATGCCGTCAAAGGCATAGGTCAGAAACCGCTTACGCTGCTTGCCTTGTTCAGGGAACATAACGAGGAGTTCAAGAAGCGTGTCGGGATAGACCGCATACAGGAGACATACGATTCCTACCAGCGGTCATACAAGCATCTTTCCGCTTTTATTCAGAAAAAGAAAGGCGTGGAGGATGTGACTTTGCGGAGCCTTGACCGTGTGTTTTACGATGATTTCGAGCTGTTCCTGCGCACGGACCGCAACCTGAAACCCAAGAGCGTGCATGAGCATCTGTACCGTCTGAAGAAACTCACGATGAGGGCGGTGAGCCAGGGCACACTGCGCCGTGACCCTTATTGCCGCCTGCATCCCGAACTGCCCAAAAGGAAGAGCCGCCACATGAAACTGGAGGACCTCAAGACATTGATGACCACACCGGTGGAGAAACCGCAACTGCAATTCGTGAGGGATATGTTCATATTCTCGACTTTCACCGGACTGGCGTACGCGGATTTGAAGAAACTGTCAACAAATGATATTACGCAGGCTGCGGACGGCACCTGGTGGATTCACATCCACAGGCAAAAGACGGATACGCTTTCATCTGTGCGCCTGTTGGATATTCCCATTCAAATCATCGAAAAATACCGCAGTCAAAGGACCGGAGATAAGGTATTCAATGTTTATGAGCGTGGTTATTTCATTGTGCTCACGAGGGAGTTGGGAAAGGTTTATGGTTTTGATTTGACCTTTCATCAGGCCAGGCATAATTTCGGAACCCATATCACCCTCTCGCTCGGTGTGCCGATAGAGACGGTCAGCCGCATGATGGGACACACGTCCATTTCCACCACTCAACTTTATGCGCAGGTAACGGATAATAAAGTGGATGAGGACATGAAGAAATTGAGATCCACAGGCTTTGCAAGTCGGATTGACCTTTGCGAAGAGGATTTCACCGCAAAAAAGAAACGGAAAAGAAAACCACAGACCGTATGAAATGAAAAAACGGAGAAACGACTTGCAGTTCGGGCAGTCGTTTCTCCGTTTCTGTCTGAATGTACGTGGCTATACCCAGCGTTGTTCCTCCCGGCAGCGTTTGTAGGCATCGTCCAGAATCTTCATAATGTCGGATTCTTTATAAAGTGCCTTCCCTTGTACCATGTAATAGGGAATCACCCCGAAAGTACGGTATTCCTGCAATGTGCGCCTGCTTACCCGCAGGATTTTGGACAGTTCCTCGTCCGTGAGAAACCGTTCCCCGCTGAAGAGGGATTTGGGTGCATCCTCCATTCTGGCGAGCATCTTCTCCATCTTTTCCATCCCTTGGAACATCACGTCGATGCGTGGGTCTTTCTTGTCTATAAAATGATAACTCATGACTTGCTTCTTATTAAAGGGTGATAATTCAATTCCAACAATCGGCGTATATCTTCCGGCTTGTAGAAGAGCTTGTTCTTGATACGGCTGAAAGGCAGGATGCCTTTGGCACGATATACCTGAAGGGTCTTTTTGGATATGCGCAGCACCTCGCATACCTCCTGGTTATCCAGCCAGTTTTTCAGGCCGAGATCTTCAGCCGGGCGGCATGTACGTGTCAACCGTTCCTCGAACTTGCAAAAGCGGACACGCAGTTCTTCAAAAGTCTGTTTGTCGATACATATAATTTCCATAATCCTTGTTCCGTTTTTAGTTAGACATTCGCCTGCTGCCTGTATCTTGCCGGCAATGACTTCCCTTTTTGATTGAGGAAAGCCTCCACTTCGGACGCCTTGTAGTAGGTCCTTCCGTCAATCATGTAATAGGTGACGAGTTTTTTCTGGCGGTAACGCGCCAGCGTGCGTTTGGTGATGCCGAGCAGCTGGCACAGGTCGTAGTTGTCTAAAAGTGTGTCGCCGTCCAGACAATCCTTCAGCTTGTTCATGCGTTCCAATGCCCGGTCTATCTTGTCAAACCGTTCCATGATCTGGAAGAACATCTTGTGGGCGGTCTCATTGTTTATTTGTAACATGACTAATCTGTTTTGAGTGTAAATAATCGTTTGCTTACACCTTGTCGCGCAACAGGTTATATCATATTAAAGGGCTAACGGCGTACCAATGACACCGATAGATGCCAAAAAGCACCGATACAGCATTGTATATCAGTGAAATAATTTTTCTACGGTGTAAAAATGGTGATTTGGAGAATCTTGCAAAATGCAAGATTTCCTTGCAGGATGCAATGGACTATCGCGAGGATTTACGGTAAACCAAACGGCAGATGCCGTTACGGGACATGACGGATTCATGCAGTTGCCAACGTGTGACGGGCAACTGTTGGAGAACGGCACTCCCTCTTCCGTATGTCAGGGGAAGGATATATACTACAATTTCGTCAATGAGATGATAGATGGAAAGGCTATGCAGCAATTCAAGACTTTCCTTGTCCGAGATTTCCGCTGTATAGATACAGGAAGCGTCCTTTTCATCCTTTTCACAAATAAGATCCAGCATGGGATAGCCGATAGACAGCATAAAAGTACTTTTCCCGTGCCAGAACGGGAAACCCCGTTTGTCCGTCTTTACCCATTTGAACAGTTCCTCGTCCTCACCGGGAAGAAAGCCGTCCAATGTCATTGCCGTTATGATTTGTACTTTTGCCATACTTCCTCCTGTTATAAAGAAAAGCGTGAAACTCACGCTGTTTCGGACGGAGGCTCTGACAAAGCCCAATACAGAAACTTGCATGAGCTCACGCCATAAAGCATAGCATAAGCTACACGCAAAAGCCTCTGTATTTTTGAATTTGTCAGATTCCCGTCCGAGACGTTTTACGACTTATGTATATAATCAGCAGAGAGATTAAGCTCCGCTGTTATTTTTTTATGTTCAGATTTTCACGGAACCATAACCCGTTCAATCTTTTGCAAAATTACGAATTTTCATCCATATAGAAAACAGTTTCAATCGTTATTGCATTTTATTCGTCCTATTAAATGTCACAATCATAAACACTTGTTCATTTTAACCTGTACTTATTCATTTTCCGGTATAGTGTTGACGGATTGATTTTCAACAGCCGTGCTGCTTGTTCACGATGTCCGTTGCAGGCTTTCAGTGCGTTGATGATAGTCTCTTTTTCGTTCTCCTCATCTTTCAACGGGGATATGACAAGAGCAGGAACCAAGGCTACCTTGTCCGGCTGTTTCTTCATTTCCAAATCCGCAAAATCCAGTAGCGACCCTTCGGCAAGCAGCACGGCTCTTTTTATCCTGTTCTGTAACTCCCTGACATTGCCAGGCCAGGAATAAGAACGCAACCTGTACATACCGGCATCAGAGAAACCGGTAGTATCCCGTTTCAGCTCTTTCGAGAAGCGTTTACGGAAAAACTCGGCCAAAGGTATGATGTCTTCCGGGCATTCCGCCAAGGATGGCTGCCGGATTTCAAACTCGTTCAAACGGTGATAAAGGTCTTCCCTGAACCGGCCTTCCAAAATCGCTTTTTCAATATTTTCATTCGTCGCGGCCACAATGCGCACGTCTGCAACACGCTCCTTGTTCCCGCCGATGGGAATATAGGTATTTTCCTGCAATACCCTAAGCAACATGGACTGTATCTCGAGGGGCATGGTTCCGATTTCATCCAGAAATAGGGTTCCACCTTTGGCCATGTCGAAAAAGCCTTCTTTTGCCGTGTCAGCACCGGTAAAAGCTCCTTTAACATGCCCGAACAGCATGGAAGCCGCAAGTTCACGGGGCAGCACACCGCAATTGACAGCCACGAAAGGCATCCCTACACGTTCGCTGCCCTCGTGAATGCTCTGTGCCACGGATTCCTTTCCCGTCCCGTTTGCACCGAGTATCAGTACTGACATATCGGATGGGGCAACCAATTTTGCGCACCGTTCCACTTCGAGCATCTTGGGGCATGTACGTTTGAGCAATTCCCTTTTCTGCTCCCATCTGGTCGCGATTGGACGGAATATATCCTCAGCCAGTTCCAGCAGGTGTTCCCTGTGTACGGGCTTGGGCAGATAATCCCTTGCACCCAGCTTGATGGTGCGCACCACATCGGGTACAGAGACATATTCCGTCGTGATGATGAACGGTATATCCATCTTTTCCTTTTTCAGCCATTTCAGAAGGGAAATTCCGTCCCCTTCGGGCAATCTCACATCCGATATGATAAGGTCAAAATTGTTTTTGCGTATAAGTGACCTGGCGATGGGTTCATTCATCGCCGTTATGGCATCATATCCTGCCTGTCCGAACCAGTCTTTCTGCATCTGCGACAGACCTATGTTGTCCTCAACTATTAATATCTTCCGTTTCATTCGTCAGCTTTTTTATCTCGTCCTCCGCCTCAGTGATAAGGACGGAGACGGTGTCTATTACTTTTTGGACATGACTGTTCAACTCGCTGTCATTGTAATCTTCTTTTTTTAATAAAGAACGTAAGCCAAGCAGTACATCTTCGGTTTGCAATAACTCCCACATAGGTTGCATCCGGTGTGTAAGCTCACGCAGGCCCTGTCTGTCACCATGTCTCATGGCAACCTCAAGTTCCTTGCGGTCATTTTTCAATTGGGCAATGAAAGACCTGAGTGTCTTAGGTTTGTCGCTGACCTCCGCGAGTATCATGCTGAAGTCCGCTTTCTGTTTTTCCTCCGTTCGGCCTGTATTTATTGTAGAAAGCAGGCTGAGCAGTTCTGTTGAAGAGAACGGCTTGTAGATGCACTCTGTAAAACCAGCATTAAGGAACGCCTCTTTTTCCCTGTCACCCCGTGCGGTCATGGCTATGACCGGTATCTCACGGGAGTTCCCGACATTCGAGTTACGGAGCAGGTCCAGCAAGTCGAAGCCGCTGGTTCCGGGCATCAGGATATCGGACAACAGCAGGTCATAATCTTTGCTTCGTATTGCTTTGACTACCTCCTTGGCTGTCCGGCATAAGGTACAGGTTATGCCGTTACGCTCCAGCATTTCCTTTATCACGTCAAGAAACATCGTGTCATCGTCGATTACCAGCACATTCTGGGGCAGATGTTCCGGGTGCGGAAGTATCCTGTTCTCGCTCTCCACCGGTTCATCCGTTATATTGAGAGGAAGGGTCACGCGGAAAGTTGTACCTTGTCCTATATCACTCGTTACGTTTATTTCGCCGCCGAGCAGTCTGACAATCCCTTTCGTGATAGGCAATCCAAGCCCAACACCATCCACGTTCGTTGCGGAAGTCAGGCGTTCAAACGGTCGGAATATGCGTGAAAGCGTTTCCGGGCTCATACCGATGCCTGAATCCTTTACCTCTAATAACAATACACCGTCATGATAGCAGGCATTCAGTTCGATGGCTCCGGATTCAGTAAACTTGACTGCATTGGTCAGCAGGTTATCCATTATTTGTTCGATGCGGTCCACATCTCCATACAGATTGACATCGGTATCTTTGAAATCCGGTCTGAACAGGATTCCCTTGTTAGTGACTACATGGGAAAAGCCCGATGCGACACGTTCCAGCAAGTCATTAAGGCTGAACGGAACATCATTCCGGGTTTCTTTTGCCTCGTTCAGACGGTACACGTCCAACAGGTTGTTGAGCAGGTGTACCACGTGCTTGCAGACAATCCTGATGTTATTCAGGTGGGAGTTCCTGCGTTTCTTCTCACGGGTATCCATGGCCAGCTCGGCACTTCCGCTGATGATGTTCAGCGGGGCCCGGATATCATGGGATATGGTCAGGATAATGTTTTTGCGCATTTCCAGCAATGCTGTATTCTGCCCTATCGTTTCTTCCAGACGTTCTTTATTTCTCGCCTTTTCCCGTATATCGCGCTGAATAATCAGGTACGAGACAATCAACAGGATGATGGAGAAGATTATCAGACCGGTTATTACAAGGGTGGAATGTTCGTATGAGTCCTTCAAACGGATCTCCTTGTTCTGGAGTGCGAGCAATGCCTGCTCGTCCAAACTTATAAGCAACGAGCGTAATTTCTGGTTGAGTTCACGGTTGTGCAACCGCAAACTGTCCGTGTAGGTCTCTATGTTTCTTTTACGTTCTTCCTGCAAGGAAATAAGTTCGTTACCCCGTGCTTTCATTCTTGTATTGGCAGACGGCAGTTGTACGGTTTCCTTGCCTCCGAACCATCCGGCTATCCCTTTCTTTTTCCGGGTTATTGTACGGGGTTCGTTAGCTTGTGATGTAACGAGTGAATACTGGTTGGCCAACAGGCTGTCGATGTGCTTCTGTTCCCGGTATATCCTGTTCATCTGAAACAAATGTTCCTCTTTGTTGAGCAGCAGGGTACGAAGGGAATCCACCTGCTCAGGTCTCACAAATTCCTTGCATTGTTCACGTAGGATTTGCAGCAGTGAATCCGCTTTCAAACGGCGCGTGTGATATATGTCACAATCTTCATCGTTCCACATCATAACGGACTCCCCAAGGGTCGCAAGCACGGTAATATAACGATGGGTTGTAGTGATATTGCTTTGTGTCTGGAATATGGTTATCGACTCTTGCTCTATCTCCACCACACGTTTGCGTTCGTGTAAAACTATGGCGACCATACAAGCGATGACCACCATCAATAATAAATATCCTGTAACTATCTTATGCTGTAGCAGAATTTTCATATTCAAAATAATTGATTGCAAATAATTACAATATCATTTATTACATTTTTTATTACTACAACATCTTCAAAAACAATTTTTGTCACCACTATTAGAATTATCAGATGCTATTCCTTTAACATCCGATAATTCTTTTGAAATATTTGTCCTTTAAGAACATAAATATGATTTTGGAAGAAATAATAAGGTTCAAAATTCATTCATCCTTTCCATATCAAATCACAACAAAACATTAAACAAATATCCTGATACGACCGCAGTGAGGAAAATAACAAGTACAATCATAGCGACAAGTTTTTTCTTGAATATACTTGCCAGCATGGTCATTTCTGGTATGGCCATACCTGCACCTCCAATAATGAGCGAGATAACAGCACCTATACTCATGCCCTTGCCCATTAGAGCTAATCCGATTGGGATTGCAGTCTCTGCACGAATATACAGAGGAATGCCCAAAACGGCAGCGATAGGAATGGCAAACGGATTGTCCGGTCCTGCAATTTTCATTACGAAATCCTGCGGCATATAACCGTATATGCCAGCTCCAAGAGCTACACCGATAAGCAGATATCCCATTATGGGGCGAAGACTTTCCCATGCGCTTGAAAATGCAAGTTTGATTTTCATTTTGAATGGGAGTGAACGCTTGTTAAGATTCTCGTGTCCGCCTGCGGAGCAACAAGTTGTTGTTTTTAGGCGTACATTCTTCACATATTCTTGCATTCCCATCTTTCCCATGATAAAACCGAATAGGACAGAGCAAAGGAATGCTATGACAAAATAAGCCACCATAGCCTTTATTCCAACCATTGCGCCGAGCATTCCTATAATGATTGGGTTAAGTAACGGTGACGCTATCAAAAAAGACATGGTTGAGCCAAACGGCACACCGGCATTCAGGAATCCGACAGTCATCGGGATTGTTGAGCAAGCACAAAAAGGAGTCAGGGCGCCGAATCCTGCGGCTATAACATTTCCGAACACTCCAGCTCCGGACAACCTTTTACGTATTTTCTCTTCCGGTACATACATGAGAATTATTTCCACCAATGCGCTAATAAACATGAAAAGCGCAATTAATTCGATGGTTATCAGAACAAAATACTGTAAAGTTTCAATTAGTGTATTCATGTTATTTATGTTTAAATAGATCAGTTACCACAGCAGCTTTCTTGAATTTTTTCTTGTTGTGTAGAGCAACATCCTCCAGAGGGTTGCTGGCTTTCTGAAGAAGATGGACAACATGCTGAATTTTCTGTATTGCATCCTGAACCGCAAGGATTTGAAACTTGCGAAGGACAACATTTAGATGTTTTTGATACTGCGTTTTCAGGAGTCTCAATAAATAAAACCAATAATGTGATTATTGTACCGATCCACAGAAATACTTTGGGTAAAACGGATTTCTTTTTTGCTTTTTCTTTTGTGTCAGATGAAGCACAGCAACTTTTCCCTTTTTTAAAGTATGCTTGATAGAATCCGTAAATTAGGGATACTATTGCAAAAGCAATAAACAATCCCTTGTATTCCGCAAAAAAACTTAGTTGTGAGGCTCCAATGCCCAATGCTGCCAATACTCCTGCAAGAATAGGCATACCGCAACAACTCACTATACCTAAAAATGCAAATACCGAAGATAAAATCCCGGCAATAACCGACCAAATTGTTTTCTTATCGCTCATCTTTTTTGTTATTGTATATCGTATATATACGATACTTGTGAATAAAAAATTAAATAAATAAATTATCAAAATACAATTTTGCCATATCGTAATTCACTCTATTGATGCAATACCGGACTTTGGGAGGTGTGATTTCTCCTTCAATCAACCCAGCATCTTTTAATTCCTTCAAATGTTGCGAAACAGTTGCCTGCGCGATAGGTAACTCCTGCACCAAATCGCCACAATAACAAGCGGTCTGCTTGGCAAGTAACCGCAATATTGCTACACGTGCCGGATGGCTCAACGCTTTGGCAAAACGGGCTACTACTACATCCCGTTCTTCAAAATCGCTTGCTTTACTATATGCCATTTACTCTATACGTTTAATTTATCGCAAATATACGATGAATCGTCTAAACGACCAAACCTTTCATATAAAAAACAATTAAGCATGACAAGTTTTTCTTTTTTACTTGAAATGTTTTGATAAATCATCCGCGGACAAATACCCATTGTGCCTGAAATATTCTTTTCCTTTCTTATCGAGTAGAACCTGTGTGGGTATCGTCACGATTCCAAAGTAATCGACCAATTCCCTGTTTTCTTTTTGGCTTACATTTATAAATACCACCTTTACCCGGTTACTGTATTTTTGCTTAATTTCAGCCATAACAGATCCCATTTGGCGGCAGGAATTACAACCAACCGAACCAAATTCGAGAAATGTACATTCGTATCCTTTCGTGTTTTTGCTATAATCATATTGTTCCGAAATGATATTTTCAACAATACTCTTTTCTTCCGGCTCCATTCCATTCGTCATGATACGGGAAGCATATCGGGTCAGACTTCCCCGAAATAATATTAGGGAACAGAATGACATAAGGATAAGAATTACTGGGATATAGCAACTGTATTTTCTCATGGAATATCTTTTTTACTTGAAATACTGACGTGTATTATTCGCAATCCTAACTAACAACAGCATAACGGGAACTTCGACCAATACACCGACTACGGTTGCCAGTGCTGCTCCGGATTGTAGGCCGAAGAGCGAAATCGCAACAGCGACCGCCAGCTCGAAGAAATTGCTTGCTCCGATCATTCCGGCAGGGGCAGCAACATCGTGCGGTAATTTCAGATACCGACACCATCCGTATGCCACAAAGAAAATCAGGATGGTCTGTACTATCAGCGGCACGGCTATCAGTAGTATATGCAACGGATTGGCAAGGATTGTTTCCCCCTGAAAAGAGAAAAGAATAACAAGCGTAAGCAACAGTCCGATGATGGTTACTTTATCGAATTTGTGAATAAAGACATTGTTGAAATAATCAATGCCTCTTTTCCGAACTACACATATACGTGTCACGATACCTGCTGCCAGCGGAATAACAACAAACAGCAAGACAGAGAGCAGCAAAGTAGCCCACGGAATAGCGACTCCGCCCACACCAAGCAACAACGCTACGATAGGGGCGAAAGCTACCAATATAATCAAATCATTCACAGCTACCTGTACCAGCGTATAGGCAGCGTCTCCTTTCGTCAGATAACTCCATACAAAAACCATCGCCGTGCAAGGAGCAGCTCCAAGCAACACAGCTCCCGCCAGATATTGATCCGCGAGGTCGGCAGGTATCCAGCTCTTGAAAAAGACGAAAAAGAACACCCAAGCAATGGCGAACATCGTGAAGGGCTTTATCAACCAGTTCGTAACACATGTCACAAGAATACCTTTGGGGCGTTTGCCCACATTCTTCACGCTCTGAAAATCCACTTTCAACATCATAGGGTAAATCATCAACCAAATCAACAAGGCGATGGGAATGGAAACATTGGCGTATTCCCAACGCCCTAATACATTGGGAAGAGCGGGGAACCATTGTCCTACTGCAATACCTGCTATAATGCACAACGCTACCCAAAGTGTCAGATAACGTTCAAAAAAACCTATACCTTCTTTTTTCTTACTCATATTTGGATGTCTAATATTAACAATTTCCTCCGCAGGTACATTTCGGAAGTTCCTTTTTCTGAATCTCTGTAATGTAAAACTCTGCGAATTTCTCTCGGATTTCATCTCTTACACGACGAAATTTGTCGGTTATTTGTTCATCCGTACCTGTGGCTGTTGCCGGATCATCAAAGCCGATATGCAGACGATGGCGTACATTTCCCGTAAACATCGGACATGATTCATGCGCTCCACCGCAAACGGTTATCACATAATCCCATTCCTGATGGAGGTATGTGCTTACATGTGTTGGCACATGCGAACTGATATCTATTCCGACCTCCTTCATTACTTCCACAGCTTTGGCATTTACTTGTGTTGCCGGAGCTGTTCCTCCCGAATATACTTTGATATTTTCATCAAATGATTGTAAGAAACCGTGTGCCATTTGGCTGCGGCAACTATTTCCTGTACAAAGAATCAATACTTTCATGACGTTCAAATAATATAATTTTCAAATTTTACACTCGACGCTTAAAAGCAGAAAATTCTCTCGTTTACCCTTTGAGGATTTCCAACTTTGATAGTTCGGTGATATTCTTATCTGCCTAATGGGAGAATATTCAAATCCACAAATAATGGCGTGTCCCTCGTTATCATATTTCATATTCCCGGCGGTATCAAAATAGTCAAAGCGACCATAAATGTGCATCTTTGGCGTTATATTGATTGTAGTATAAGCAGAGTATCCATTCGCATCCTGTTTAGAATCGAATTTATAATTGAAGACTCTATTGTATTCGGCCCCGATGGAGAAATATTTGTTGGCATAGCCTGCAAAAGAAGCTATTGAATATTGTTTGTCTCGCTTTACCATGTTATCTTCAAGATATTTAGGAATATCATAAATATCTCCGTATAGTCTCAGTATAAGTCCTTTCAGCGGTTTCAGTGTAATTCCTGCTCCATATTTGTAACGATTATCCATGTTCTTGAACTTACGACCTTCACCATTCGTAAATGCAATATCAGCAGATATAACCGGAGAAAATTCATATCCGGCTACTACACCTATATCCTCACAAAATGCAATTCCATACTCTTCCTGAAAAGACTTAAAAACATATCGGTGTCCCCAAAAATTTTCCTGTTCGGAAAATTGTTTCAAGTTTACCAAGCCGGCTGACACGAAAAAACCATATCCTCTCCAATCCACCTGTGCGTTTTTCAAATATCCGTTGAATTTGGTATTCCCGTTATCATCGCTCTGGGTTTCTACGTTCATTACAACTTTGGCGGAAAAACCTTTGGCAAAAAATCCTTCATACCCGACAAAAGCACGGTCAAGATTAAATCCGGATACATTATTGACATTTCCCAATCCGGCTTTATAATTGGTAAATACCGTCAAGATAGGCTTTCCTGTAATCGGAAAGGTTTGTTCCGCCTTTTGAGCGGAACAAACCTCGAATCCAATAAATAGACTTGTGATGAATAGAACTATCTTTCTCATTGCAAATCAAAAGAAATTGCCAAATACAAATCCTGAAACTGTTGCCATAACGATAACGAGAGCTACATACACAACCGTCTTCTTTGTTCCCAATACGCCACGGATTACCAGCATATTCGGCAGGGACAATGACGGACCTGCCAGCAGTAAAGCCAAAGCCGGTCCTTTGCCCATACCCGAAGCCAACAGACCTTGAATAATAGGCACTTCGGTCAAAGTAGCGAAGTACATGAATGCCCCGGTAAAGCTGGCGAAGAAATTGGATAACAAGGAATTGCCTCCGACGGCCCATTCTATCCAACTGTTCGGGATGATACCGGCGATAGCCGTATTGTCATGCGTCGAACCGAGCAGGAAGCCCGCCGTTACCACACCGATAGCCAGCAACGGCATTATCTGTTTGGCAAATCCCCACGAAGCGAACGCCCATTCCCGATTTTCTTCATCGCGCTTATCAAACAAGAGAATGACGGAAAGAGCGGTAATCGCTACAATCATCGGCACAAGCGGAACCAGTTTCGCATTGCCGATAAACAGATTAGCAAGGAGTGCGGAGATGGCTGTCACGACTGCACCGAGCACCACCCACAGAACACGAAGTTTCAAGATCCTGACAAGCGACCAGCACAGCAAAAGCGATAAAGCCCCAGTTATGTACCATTTATAAGTGAAGATAGCATACCACAGTCCTGTATCGGAAGCCGCCGGTGCGCCCCAATTCGCAAATACGAGAATGAGAACCAGTGTAAAGAAATGGAACGAAGTCTGCCACATCGGGCGTTTTTCGGGCGGCGGAACGATATTCATCTGTTCCTCTTTCTTGGCTTTCTCTTCCTTGCGGAAAATGAAAGACATCGCCAATCCTATAATGACGGAAAAAAGTACAGCACCGATTATTCGTGCAACGCCCATTTCAAAACCCAGAATCCGTGCCGTCAGGATAATCGACAGGATACTGATTGCCGGACCGGAATAGAGAAAGGCGATAGCCGGACCCAATCCCGCTCCCCGTTTGTAGATACTCGTAAAGAGCGGCAGAATGGTACATGAACATACAGCAAGAATACTACCGGAAACGGCTGCAACCGTATAGGAGATCCATTTCTTGGCGTTCGCACCGAAGTATTTAAGCACGGAACCCTGACTGACAAATACGGCAATGACACCTGCAATAAAGAACGCTGGAAGCAGACACAACACGACGTGTTCCTGTGCATACCATTTTGCAAGGTCAAGGGTAGCATCAACGGCTGTCATAAATCGTTCGCTTCCGAGCGGAAGGAAGAAGACCGCCGCGAAAACTGCGATCATCCAAAAGAGGATTTTCAATTCTTTCCTTGTATCCATAGCCACATCCTAAATACCGAATATCTGTTTTATCTCACTCTCTGACGGAACATGCCCTTTTATTTTCACAACCTCATCCACTACAACCGCTGGGGTTCCCATTACATTATAGCTCATGATTTCTGTAATATCCTCGATTTTCGTGAGCTTTACATCGAGATTGTTCTCGTTGATTACTTTCTCGATAACCTGATAGGTCGATTTGCATTTGGCGCAGCCCGGCCCCAATATTTTTACTTCTTTTATGCCCGTTTTTGTCGTCGCGGCATTGTCTTCGCAACAACAAGAGGCTGCCGGTTTTTCCTCTTCCTCTATAATCAGGTTGTTGCCACATGAGCATGAGCAGGGCTTCGGAGAGAATAACGATGCCCAAAATCCTTTTTTGTTTTCTTTTTTAGTTTCCATATTATTACCTTTTATAAATACATAACCACACAATAATATACACCGATAGCCATAAACACGACTCCGACAATCCAATTCAGCCACTTTTGAATCGTCTGCATCTTACCGTAAAAGCTACCGATGTGCTGTACGCTGAATGCTAATATCCAAGCAACTATCAAGACAGGCAATGCAGTAGCAATAGCGAAAAGTACAGGCAAAAGATAGCCTGCGGTTGCCGTTGCGGACATTGGAATCAGCATACCGAAATAGAACACGCCGCTGGTCGGACAGAATGCCATCGCGAACAATATTCCGAGCAAGAATGCCCCCCAGCCACCCTTGCGGGCCAGTTCCTCACCGTTACCTTTGAAACCGAAGGATGGGAGTTTAAGTTTATTGCCGAATAGCATGAACACCCCGATGAGTAGTAATGCAGGGCCAAGAATCAATTCACCATATTTGCCGATAAACTTCTGGATGCCGAACAGGCTTGACCCTTCTCTCAATACCAAAATCAACACGACACCCAACACCGTATAGGAGACGACACGACCGAGCGTATATAAAAGCCCGTTTCGGAAAATCCGGCGACGGTTTTCAATGTCTTTACTGATGAATCCGATAGCGGCTATGTTCGTAGCCAAAGGGCATGGAGATATTGCCGTGAGCAACCCTAATAGGAATGCAGTCAAAGCAGGAGTGGTGCTGCTATCCAACAATGTCTGTAACCATTCCATAAGTTCTATTTTAATGACGTTTTGATTTTTTCAATCACTCCGCTCTTGAATGTATCAGGAGCTGTTCGGGCATTGGCGAAAGCGTATTCGGTCAGATTCTCGTGCGTTTCCTTTCCGTTTTTCCATTTGCAGATGAACAAAGACGACCAAGTAACCTCATACTTTTCGGCAATCTTCTCATTCTCCGCTTTGGAAATGTCGATTGACTTGAAAACGACTGTTCCGTTTTTCAGTTCATCGGCAAATTGTGCTTCTACCGCTTCTTTGGCATTCTTTTCTATCGCCATACAGGTAGCGCAACGCTGTTTGCCGTGAAAATAGAGAACTTCCACACGGTCTTTTTGTGATTGTTCTTCTGTTGCCTTGTTACTTTTTGCATTGCTGTTACCACAGGCAAACATTCCGAGGCACATGGCCATCATTAACATTACTTTTTTCATTTTTCTTGTTTTAATTGGTTTTATTCATTTCAGTTATCAATTTGTCAAAATATATGGCGGAATCCAATGTTCCGTTCGTCACCTTGCTTCGATATATGATTTTTCCAAAAGAATTAACAGCTACCCATTGTGGCGGCATTGTGATATGATATATTCTGGCTAAATCTCCATTTTTATCCATAACAACATCCCATACCCAACCATTACTGCCGACTATCGGCTTGACTCGTGATGCAGTACGTTGGTCATCAACAGAAACCAATACTATTTTTATCGGTTTTTCCGAATTATCATATTCCTGCCATACTTCTTTCAATTCATCTATCATTGTGATATTATTGGGGCAACAGGTTTTCCAAAAAACGAATAGCGTAACTCCTTTTTCAGAAGCATAGTCCGAGAGCGAATGAGTACGACCTCTCAAATCTTGTACGGAATGTTCTGGCCAGTGATTTTGAGCCATTCCCGTAATTGTTGCCATTAGCAATCCAATTGATAAATAAAATGCCTTTTTCATTGTATTATAGATATTTGTATTTCGCCAAACTACGAACATTGATTTCAAAAAAATTGCCGCTATTCGCAACAATTTCCTTTTTTATACATACATTGCCCGAAAAAATCGGAAAAAAGCATAGACGCTACTTTCCAATTCTCCCGATTGATACAATATTTTACTTTCGGTGTTTCTATCTCTCCCTGTATCAGCCCAGCATCTTTCAACTCTTTCAGATGCTGGGAAACTGTCGCTTTCGAGATTGGCAACACTTCGTGGATGTCGCCGAAGAAACAGCAACTCTGCCCCGCTAAAAACTCAAGGATAGCCACTCTTGCCGGATGCCCAATCGCTTTGGCAAAACGTGCAAGTTGTTCCTGTCTTGTTGTATATTCTTTATTTTCCATCTTCATTATTGTTTGTCGTTCGCAAAATTACAAACATTATTTGAAATAGACAAGAAAAAAACGTTTTTATTCGCTCGAAGAGAAGAATTGTTTTTAGACTAAAATCGGATTAACTTTCATCGTACCCAAATTCAGGTACAGCCCGTGATGTTCAATCATACCATTCCGAAACATTTTCCAAAGGATATTGCATCCGAGTTGCGCCAGCGTGGAGTTGATGAACAGATCCTGTTTTTCCAATGCCTCCGCCAACGAACAACTCGGTCCGGAATCCTCTTCCTTTACCCTCGCATATTTTACGAAGCGGGTGATGACCTTTAGGGAACCGACCGTTTCGTATAGCGTGGAAGCCGGTTGCCTGATTTTCTTCGGTACGGTTCCAAGCACAACCTGCCCGGAAGTCTGTGTGTTCCCGAAGTCCATCCAGTAGAGAGGTGTGTTATTGTCCGTGTAGGAGGATGGCGGCACTTTCCCCAGCACATTCCACAGGTCCAGTCTTGACTTGATATTGTCCGTGCAGGTGATGGTGATGTTTGTGATTTCACTCCGTTTTACTTCTTTCAATACCGATGGATAGAGCCTTGCCTCCGCTTTCCAGTCGTTGCCGAAAAAGTTGTTTATCCTCGTTACCAGGCATTGTGCCTTGTTCAGCCCCAAGTCCATCGGTCCGAAAAGCTGCCGCCCGATATTCGCCTCCGTCACGATGTCAGGGTCGTAAAGTGTCACGAACAATCCCGGATGCCCAAGCGCACGGAGAGTGACGTCCAGCCTTGCCATACAGGTCAGCACTTGCGAGCCTGTGCCGCCTGCACCAATGATATTCACCGTCACCGGATGTTGCGGGTTCATCAGGTAACTGTCTGTATAATGTACTCTTTTCATCGTAATATATCTTTTAGTTTCAGTTTATTCAATGGTTTCAGTTCTTCAAGCTTGAAAGGCTTGTCCTTTGCCGCTTTCGTTACCAGTACCAGATTGGATTTCGTGGGGTTTCCACCGCCGCCGAGATGGGAAAATTCCGTCAGCCAGAATTTTTTCTCCCAATACTCCAGCAGATTCATGTAAGTCAGGTCTTTCGGCTTTTCTATTTTTGCGGAACCTAAACAGACACTTGCTCCTGTCACGTTGAAGAATGGTGCTGCATATAGTTCGGTCTTGTCCGTAAGCTCCTTGTCCTTATAGGCATAGATATTCAGCCGGTTTTCTCCCGCCTCATAGATGATTCCCGGCAAGTGATACTCTGCATTCTCTATCTTGAGGGTTTCTTTGAAGAACATCATCCTTCTCTGCGGATGGTTGTACCAGATGTATTTCTCGCTGCCCTTGCGCGGTTCGCACCACAACAGGTTGGACGGAATCCTGCCGTATGGTGTAGTGCTATGACTTTCTGAATATCCCCGTACCAGCTCGTTCATGAACTCCACTGTCACCGGACGGCCTTCGCCCATTCTTCCGCTTTCATCTATGTCCCTGACCTCGATAAAATAACTGTTGTCATTCATACTATGACTATTATTCTCTTGGGCATATACAATCAACGCTGCCCTCGGATGAAGCAGCATCCTCAGTTTTCTTGTAAGTTCATTCGTTTCTATCATATTTCTTTCAATATATAATGTTTATAAATTCATCCGCCCATTTGAAGAACCGTTCCGGATAGTCATCCATGATGAACAAGCGGTCGGTTTCAGGTGACAGGGCACAAGTGGTAATGGGAATAATATCGTATGTTTCCTGTCTGCTTGAATTGTAATAGTCAACAAGATACTCAGATACAATATCATTGGTGTCATAGACCACCCTTATCTGCTGTTCCAGACGCATCGGCTGGTATTCCGGTTCTTCCTCGTAAAAGGCATCATAGCCGTATTGCATGATACCGTGTTCCGGGTTGAGGAACGGCAATCCCTTTTTCATTACTTCGACAATGGAACGCTCAAAATCGTTTTGCGGGGCATACTTTTCAAGTGCCTTCGGTAAATCCTTGTAATAGGACTTGTTCCCCACACGCTTGAGCAGTCTGCCAATTTTCCCCTTCCCGTATGACCATACCAGTTTCATTCGTTTTTCTGTTTCCTCCTCTTCCTCCAGCGGATTATCCTCTTGCAGCCACATGAGTACATAATCCGTGTCATCCTCCTCCAAAATGGTGGAGATTCCGTTCGCCCTCATCAGGTTGTGGATAAATGTGATGGAAATCCGCCTGAGCGTGGGATTGAGGGATTCCAGAAATTTCACCGGGAAATAATACAAGGTCAGCTCTCCCCAATTGTGATACTTCCACAGATTGAAATAAAGCCTGCCGTTCTTCTGCTCGATATTCACATTCATCCCGTCCCCGACAAGTTCATCCATCTCGTTGTACAGTTTGGCGATACTTTCCCCGATGCTGTTGCCCGGAGTATGCGTCGCTTCCTTTTTCAACAAAAGGGCATAATTGAAAAAGGAATCACGCAGGAACTCGTAATTTTCCCGCGTGATCACGTTGATGCCGTTACCGTCGTATGTGTCCACAACAAGGTTTCCCTGCGCGATCGGAGTCAGTGGTGTGCTCAGAAAAGAATTACGGCCCCGCTTGGAGCCGCAATCCGTTCTTCCCTGTTCACCCCGTACCGGGTTTCCCGTCCGGTCTGTCCGATGATGAGCCTTGCCAGCTGTTCCTGCCGGCGTCCGTCCAATGGTACACATGATTTCTTCTTTTTATTGTCCTTTTTCATGGTTTTACCCTTTTGTTCCGATGGTGGTCTTGAACTCGTACACGGCCTTGTCGTCCTTGATGACCGGTCCGTGTACCGTTGCGGTTGTCAGTTCCGGGTAGAAGTTGGAGTAATAACTCATGACCATCTCCGGGCTGTCCGACGGATTAGGATCGTCGAGCGTGACCATCCCGTTACCTTTCTTGAATGTGAATGAACGTATCATTCCTGTGATTTCGAGTGCCATAATCTTAAACTGTTTGAGCGTAATGTGAAGTATGATGTTCTAACATGGATTGGGGAAAATCGGGATATTCATCGTAATCCTCCGGCCGGTAAGTAGGCTCTTCCTGCCCGTATTGTGGGTACATATCCTCCTGGTGATAGGATTGTTCCTGCCAATGCGCGTCATACTGTCCGCCGTATGCAGGTTGCGGCTGTTGCGGCGGCATCGGTGGTTGTACACCGTATTGCGGTCGTGCAGGAATGGGACTCTGGTGCGGTTGCTGTGACGGCTACATTGTCTGCTGCTGCGGATTCTGCTGCCCATTCTGCGGCTGTCCGGTCATCGGTCTCTGCATTTGCGGCTGAGGTGGATATGGCGGTGTCTGTTGCTGCCGCGCTTGTGTTTGCTGTGGTTGTACTTGTACCTGCGGTTCCTGAGCGGAATCTTCCATAAGGTCGAACAGGCTACCCGCGTTCATCGCTTTTTTCTGTTCTGCCACCATTTCGTCAATCTTCTTCAGGTCTTGTGGCTTGGCATAAAGGCGTGCCTGCCCGAGGGCGGTGACGGCATCCTTGTGGTTCTTTGCCACTATCAACTCCTCCGCCTTCTTGAAGTGCTTCTCGTACTTCTCCCGCTTTTCCTTCTCCTCTTTCGTCTCTTTGGCCTTTGCATCCTTTGCCGCCTTGCTTTCAGACGCGGCTTTCTCCGCCTGCGCCTCGAATTGCGCCATGTTGGTAATCAGACCTGCCGCCTTCTGTATCGGTCTGGCGATGGCTTGCAGGAATCCGGCGTCCAGTTCCTGCGGCAGTCCGCTGACGGTCAGCGGTACGATGTGGTTCTGGGCTTCGTCCTTCAGCCCGTTTGACTTCGGCAGTGTCGATACTGTCAGTTGTCCGTTCGCTTTGCGGATGACGAGCGTGAGGTCCACGCCATCGGTCATCATCTGGTGGATTGTTGTGAAAAACATAATCGTATGAATTAAAATGTGAATAATCTTTATCGGTTGAAGAACTCTGCCAGCAGCCTGTCCCTGTCGGGATGGCGGCATATTTCCAAAATAGGATTCAACAGTGTGGAAATGTGCACCGGTCCGGTCGTTCCTCGTGGCGGGAACTTTACTGCCGGTTTCGGTTCCACTGTCCTTTTCCTTCTTGTTGCGGGCATCGGCATATGTATCTGCAACGGTGCCATCGGCGGTCTTGTGATGATTGCTTGATTCATAACTTTATTATTTTAATTGTGAATACTCGGGCTTTGGCAGCCCGTTGAACTACAAGGGCTTTACGGCGGACGCTTCCGGTAAGGCAAGGTTTTCGGGGAAAATACCGGAGCCGGAACGGTGAGGATGATTTTTTCCGAAACCGCAAGGCGCGACCTTGCCATCCGAAAGAAGCGTTTGCCAACTTTGCCCGGTAGTTCTTCGGTCTGTCAATGGTTGTATTGACTTCTTTTTCTTCTCTATCCGTGCTGTTATCAGTTTCACTAAGTTCAGGGTACAAAAAGAGCCGCCCGGCAGGACAGCTCCGTTCTGTAAGGTTTTACAGAAATCTGTATGATATATCCGTTTCATATTTTCATCTTGTCAGAAAACCAGATAGCTGAGGATGCAGAACAGTATCGCTGCCGCCAACAGGAAACAGGCAATCCGGTAGATGAACCTGAAGAATCCCCTGAAACAGACGATGGCGACCGCCGCCCATACCGGAGATATGCCTCTCGTGTACAGGTAACTGAACACGATGAATGCGACAACAGCCAATGATACTATCCGTATCCATCTGCTTGTCCTTGCTTTTTCGATACATTTCCTTGCTTTCATGACCTTACATTATTATGAGGTGAAACATGTCATTCCTAATTTCCGGGGCCGGAGAGCGTACCGCCTCCACCGGCAAGGTTTTCGGGGAAAATACCGGAGCGTAAGTGAGGATGATTTTCCCCGAAACCTGAAAGGCCAGACCTTGCAGGTGGAACAAGGCGGTGCGCTACCTTTGCCCGTGAATTGGAATGACCGTGTTATTTGCCTTTCCCGCTTTTAGGCTTCGGGAACGAGAGTTTGAGGTTGAAGCCCTCGTCAAAGGCGACTGCCGCGTCGAAAGGAACTCCTTTCTTGCCCTTGAAACCCTTTATCAGCTTGGTAGAGCCTGACGAAAGCAACTGCTCCAGGTGCTGGTCGGTCAGTTCCTTGTTCAGAAATTTGCGGAACACCAGCAGCCCGCACCCGTCATGGTCGCACTTGGCCACCTTGGAATGGAGGATGATTTTCCCTGTCTTGCATTTAGGACAGGTGAAGACCTTGCCCGGCATTGCCTGCAAACTGAGTCGCAGTATCTCGTCAGTCGCCTTGCCGGTGTAGTCCCGGATGGAGCGCATGAATGTCTCCGTATCAAGGGTATGCCCCTCTATCTGCAACAGGGCTTTTTCCCAACTGCCGGTCAGCTCCACATCCGCCACGCGCATATCCTTCACCGCCTCATAGATAAGCATTCCTTTTTCGGTCGGTACGACACTTTTGCCTGAGCGTGCGATGTAGTCACGTCCCACCAGCGTGGTGATGATGGCGGCACGTGTGGCAGGTGTGCCGATGCCTGATTCCCCGATGGCTTCTTTTGCCTGTTCGTCCGTGATGTGTTTGCCGCACGTCTCCATGGCTGCCAGCAGCGTGGCCTCCGTGTAAAGCGGCTTGGGCATAGTCTTCTTCTGCGCCAATCCATGTCCGGTAACAGGGACGGCATCGTTTTCATCAAACTCAGCCGTTCCTTCATTCCCTTCCGGCTCGTCCTTGTCCCGGTCCTCTTTCCTGCGGAACACGCTGCGCCAGCCGGGACTGATAATGACGGAAGATCGGGAACGGAAATCCATCCCCTCGCAGGTACATTCCATGACCAGCGACTCTTTCTCGCAGGGTGGGGAGAAGGATTCCAGCATCCTGCCGGCTATCAGGGTATAGACAGCCGATTCCGCCTCGGACAGTTCCTGTGGCGCGATACCCGTGATGATCAGGGCGTGGTGGTCGGTCACTTTCGCATTGTCCACGCTCCGCGTATTCAGACCGGAAAAATCGAGAGTGTCCCCATATTCCTTGAAATCGGGCATAGCCACGACTTTCTCCAATAAGGAAGGGATATGCGCCATGACATCTTCCGGTATATACCGGCTTCCGGTCCTCGGATACGATATCAGCTTCTTCTCGTACAACGCCTGGGCGATGGAAAGGGTCTTGTCCGACGTCAGATCATAATGGATGTTACAGTCTTTCTGAAGGGTTGTCAGGTCGTACAATAACGGAGCCTGCTGGAATGTCCTCTTTCGTTCCACCTTAGTGACAGTCGCAACGGAACCGGAAGTGATTTTCCGATATGCTGTCCCGGCTGTTTCCTTGTCCTTGAACTCTTCCGGGTGGACAAACTGGCGGTGCGCCTCTCCCTGCTTCAGTGTGATATGCAGCTGCCAATATGGGGTGGAAACGAAGTTGCGGTTCTCCTTGAAACGTGCGCATATCATGGCGAGTGTCGGGGTCTGCACTCGGCCGATGGAATTGTTAGCCGAGCCGGAAGCTATCGCCAACGCGCGGCTGGCGTTCATGCCCACCAGCCAGTCCGCCTTCGCCCTGCTGTCCGCGGCGGCATAGAGGCTGTCGTAGTCGCTGCCGTCCCTGAGGTTTTCCATCCCTTCGCGGATGGCTTCGTCTGTCAGCGAGGAAATCCACAGGCGTTGGAACGGCTTTGTGTAGCCCAAATAGTCATATATCCAACGGAAGATGAGTTCTCCTTCCCGACCCGCATCCGTTGCCACGATGATGCTGTCGCACTTGGAGAAAACCTCATCAATGGTTTTGAGCTGTTTGTTGGCGGTTATGTCTGTCACCATACCTTTGGCCGTCTTTATTTGCCTGGCGACCAGCCGAAAAGGTTCGGGAATCATCGGGAGGTCGTCGGCGGCAGTTTTCGTGTAGCCATATGTGCCGGGCAATGCCAGCGACACGAGATGCCCCAACGCCCATGTGACCATATACCCGTTGCCGATACAATAGCCGTCCTTTTTTTCTGTAGCCCCGACTACGCGGGCTATATCCATTCCTACACTCGGTTTTTCTTATCACAAGTAAATTATTATCCAAAGTTTTGATTTATTCTGATTGATACTCAATGGTTTTTCTTTCCAACTTTATCTTATGGCTTATGATAATATGCCATAAGATATGTATCTAACAACGATTGATTTTAGTTTCGTAAAAAATGATTTTATGCCAATTATGATAAAAAAACGTATATTTGCAGATATTGTATAAATGTATTATATAGAATGTAAATTAACACCTTTATGAAAGTATTTTTAAGTTGGTCGGGTCATAAAAGTCATCAAGTAGCATTGGTGCTAAGAGATTGGTTACCATCAGTCATACAATCTCTCACTCCTTATGTTTCATCAGAAGATATAGACAAAGGGGCAAGATGGAGTACAGATATAGCTAAAGAATTAGAAGATAGCACTTTTGGTATTTTGTGTGTAACTAAAGATAATTTAGAAGCGCCTTGGTTACTATTTGAAGCAGGTGCATTGTCTAAGATGATGGATAAATCTTCTGTTTGTCCTTTCATTTTTGATTTGAAAAGGGCAGAAGTAAAGGGACCAATATTACAATTTCAATCTACAATTTTTGATAAAGATGATGTAAAGAAGCTGTTACTTACATTAAATAAAGCTTGTGGAGACGCTGGATTAAAAGAAGAGTTATTGTCAAAGACTTTTGATGTTTGGTGGCCTAATTTGGAAGAATCTTTAGAAGCAATAAAAGGAGAACCTTCAGAGGAGGAAAAAACTTCAACAGATAAAAATTTCAGGAATGAGATGTTGGAAGAAATCTTAGAGCTATCAAGGACGAATCAGAAATTATTACGTTCTCCTGAAGTTCTTTTCCCTCCAGAATATATAGAGTTTATTATAAGAGAACGAATTGATAAAGAGACTTCCGAAAAAGACCGAAATTTAATCGAAGAACAACGTCATATTACTATGGAGCTCAAGCATCGGATAATGCAGATGCGAGATTTATTGGAATTATATAGGAATGAAAAGAAATTTATTGATGATGATTTTTATATGAATATGCGTAGATTGATAGATTTATTCCAGCATCAACAAATATTACTAGAACAAACAAATAGGATATTCAGAAGAAAATAAATACTATTAAAAAAGGAATGTTATCTATATGGCTTAATGTTTTATCAAAAAAATAAATATAGATAACATTCTTCACGGTATTTGTTGATTTTAATAAATATATAAAACTTTTATTTGGAGAGATTTTTTAGCCATATCTTAAGTTCTTGATCTTTTTCCCACGAACGTTTTGTTATCTCGTTTGGTATCATATTAACATATGCAGATTCCAAAGCCTCTCTTTTTTGTTTAGAATCAGCCCGAGCATATATTTCAGTAGTTTGTATAGATACATGTCCTAAAATATCACGAATATAGACCAAATTTACACCAGCTTGTAACAAGTGCATAGCTTTACTGTGCCGTAAAGTATGCGGGCTTATTCTTTCCGGTATAAGTTCCGGATTTTGTATTCGGGCGTGATTAATATAATTGTTCAAGATATAAGATATGCCAGAGTTTGTCAGCTTTCTGCCACAACTGTTAAAGAAAAGGGGTCTTTGATTAAAACCGGACAGGTCTAAACGATTCTCTTCCATATAGCTGCGTAATAAATTCACTTGTTCGTCTTGTAAAGGGACAATTCTTTTTTTGCGTCCTTTACCAAATAAGGTGACATGACAAGGCTTTTCCAATTTCAAAGATGCGGGTGTCAAGTCTATTAATTCTTGTACTCTGGCTCCACTATCATAGAGTAGGGATATCAAAGCTAAATCCCGCCGTCCTTTTTTCGTGTTGATTGGTATTTGTGCCAATAAAAGCCTAATACCATCTATGCTGAGATAATTGACACTTCTTTTTTCATGTGTTTTTACCTTGATGGATAATATCTCTTGCCATTGTTCCAGACGCTTTACATCCTCATATTGCATATACGTACAAAAAGAACGTAATGCCGCCAATCTTTGATTTCTTGTCGCGTTACTCGATTTTTTCGTGTCTTGTAACCAATCAAGGAAGTTTAAAACCGTTTTTCTGGTAATATGTTCCAATCTAAGATTATCAGCCTTTATGTTTACCTGTTCGTCCAGAAAGTTTAACAGCAAGCTAAATGATTCGCTGTATGACCGTATGGTATTAGGGCTTACGCCCCTTTCTCCGATAAGGTACTCTGTGAAAAAGGACGTTAAATGCTTTGCAAAATCTGTTGTTCTCATAAGCCTATATGTTTGAATCTGTTATTACGTTCATTTCAGGATATACAAACCGTGTTATGGTAGTTTGTTTCAATAGAATATCGGGAAACATGTCTTGTGTCAGGCGCACGTAGGTTTCAGTCCCTTTCAACGTCTTATGCCCCAAGAAGACCGACAAAAGGGGAAGCGCACAATATATGTCCATTCCTTCTTGCACCATCTTTGCAAGGGAATGGACGGCAAAAGTATGTCTGAGACTATGTATGCAGGCTCCTCCGGAACGGTTGCTCGAACAGGGTATATTGCATTTTTCCAACACTTTCTTAAAACCGCCCAAGACAGTGCAAGAAGATAACGGTCGTCCTGATGGAGATATTAACAGGAACTTGTCCGGAGCATCAACATCTGGTAAGGGCATCTTGTTGCGATATTCCAAATACTGTTGTAGAACCTTGGACAGGGAGCCACTTAAAGGAATAAGCCTTTCCATCTTGTTCTTTGTCTTCCGAACAATGATGCAATTCCTTCTCAAATCAACATCCCGATTCCTAATGGATATGGCTTCTCCGATTCTAATCCCTGTAGCATATAAAATTCTATATAAAGTAGGTAATGCAAAAAGATTACAATATATATTATGACTATACATCCTTTGCTTGTCACAGGTTTCAAATATATCCTGTATCTGTTCACGAGTAAACACATAAGGAGTAAAATCCGAATATTCCTTCTTTGGTAACTTGGGTATATAGCATTCTTTTCCTATGTGGCATAAGTATAGGCAAAACTGCCGAAACATGGACACCTTGTCATAGAGGGTTTTCTTTTTATCATGTATGCGGGTGCACTTCCATGCATCAATCATGCTTTTAGTTATGAACACATCCCTGATGTTGCTATTAACGAAGAACTTGTCAAACTCCAAGAGCATCCACTTTATCCGTCCAATGTCGGAAACCTGACTCTCTTTCATCGCAAGAAAATCCTTAAAATAAGGAGCGAACACGCTTTGATATATGAATTGTTCAGACATAGAACAAACCTCCTTTCTGTGTGTAGAAATCGGATGGGACATCCGGGACTTCAAGGACACATTTCATCAAACCATCAATGTCTATCCGAAGATAGCCCATTGTCGTTTGTGTAGTTTTGTGTCCCAATGTCTCAGAAATGACGGGCAGTGATACGCCATTACGCAATAGCTGGCTGGCTAAAGTATGTCTCATTGCGTGAGGGCCTTTTTTTCTATCCCTTGTATCTATTCTTGAATGGCAGATAATCTTTCTGACCGACAAAGAAACTACCGCCCCATTCACAGGATTATATGGGGCTAAAGAGGATAGGAATATCTGTTTGGAAGAAGAACTCGGTCTGCCATATTTTACATAATTTATAATAGCTTCCCCCACATCCTTTAATAGCGGCAATTCTATTTCACGCTTAGTCTTGTACTGTATCAGGCGGATAATGTTTCTATCCCAATCTAAATTACTGAATTGTAATCCGGCAATATCGGAGGAACGTAGTCCTAACCGTGTCGCTAATAGGAGCATGGCGTAATCTCGTTTTCCTACAGGAGTGGATTGATTTACCGAAGATTCTATTTGCAAGACTTCTTCACAAGTGTATGTTGACGGTAGTTTTTCTTTTACAACATAACGGTTTCTTCCTATCACATAATCAATATTCTTATTGATAAGCTTTTGTTCGTACAGGTAACGACAAAATGCACGCATCGTTGCCAATACTCTTTGTTTACTGTTTTGGCTGGAAGATATAAAAGTTAGCACATCATCCTCACCTATATCTGAGATGCGGAATACATTCCTCAAAGACAAATGCCTGAGAAAATAGCTAAATACATGTTCATAGCCATCTATCGTTTTAGGAGATAGTCTTTGTTCTTCCAAGAGATGAAGGTATTTTGTCATAATGCCTCCTATTTCTCCTGAGAATTTGCGTATAACGTATCTTACAACTGGTTTTTGGATAGTTCTATCCGTAAGATAATTAACGAATAGCAGCAATCGATAATTGGTTCCATGTATCAACCGCGTTTTTTCTTGTGGCATAGTCTTTAAAAACAAATTGATGGATTCTACATTACAGTCTTGTATGTAGTTTATATCCATGTAAACGATAAAAAGACGACAGGTCTTTTTATACTGTCGGATAGTCGATTCTGAATATCCGGCTTTACGCAACGCTTCTAAAAAATCCGAAACTTTGGATTCAAAATGATTTTTATTGTCCATAATACTATATTTGGAGGGAGCAACATTACTCTCTCCACAATATAGCATATTATTATCAGAACATTATTATCACGAGTTTGATTGATTATCTGTCAGTTATTTGATGTATTAGCCTATAGCTTTGGATAACAATTTACTTGTGATAAGAGAAGTTATCATAACTCGTGATAACTTTTCTGCTATGATTGCTTTCATGTTCGGATAAAATTTAAGCCGTTCCCCGTTACCGGAACCGGAAAACAGGAAACGGCGGTTTGACATTTTACTTGTTTATTTGTTGATTCGACTGTTTCCGATGGCTATGCCGAAGGCTTTACACCGAGGATTTCAATCAGCGGCTCGCCGTCCTTGCGTACCAGTTGAAGGGTGGCGTCCATCACCACGTCCACACCGAGAAGCACCAGGCTTAGAGACAGGACCTTCGTCTTTTCCCCTTTAAGCAAGGTTTCAAGTTCGCCCGACATTTCAAGCTCGTCCTTCAGGATACCGATGCCTGCCAGTTCGTCCCAGTTCACATCTTCCGCCTTGAAAGGCGTATTGTTGCCATTATTCTTGTTCATATTACTGACTTTTGAGGTTTTACATTCATTTGACTTTAGCTTAGGCTATACCTGCGCCTTTGGATTTCCGGTTGCTCTGCTCCTGTCCCTGCTTCTGCGCGTTGGCCACCACATTACGCTGTGACGCATCGCGTTTCCGGTCCGGGTTCTCGTTGTAGAAGTCCAGCCTGCCCTGGTTGAAGTTCGCCTTGACATACTGCGAGATGGTCTTGCCGTCGTACCCCTTGATCCCCTCGACCAGGACAGCCTTCCCGTCCTGAAGGTCGGCACGCTGCTTGCGGGTAAGTTCCACGTCCCATACCTTTGCCGGTATCTTGAACTCGGCACGCTGCTCGAAGCCGTCGGGGGTGCGGGAGTAACTCAACCTGCCGGTTTCAAGGTCTGCCTTGATGAACGACGAGAACTCCTCGCCCTTGCGGTTCACCATGTCGTTGAGGAAGATGGTCTTGCCCTCGCGGAGCTGTTGCTGTTCCTCGGCGGTAATTTTCACGCCGTTGATTTCCTTCGGGATATAGATTTCTCGTGCTCCTTCCGGTGAATCCGGGTTGTAGCGGGTATAGGCGGGTCTGCCGGTCGCTTCGTCCAGCTTGACATACGAGGAGAAAATCTCACCGTCCTTGCGTTCCATTCCCTCCACGAAAATGGCCTTGCCCATATTGAGGTCTTCAATCTGCTGCTTGGTCAGTTCCACCCCGCCTAATGACTGACGGTTGAAAAGTTTGTCGTTCTCGAAGATAAATTCTACGCCCCTGCGCTCGGCATTTATCTGGATGTGGGCATCGAACTCCTTGCCGCTGTTGGAAATCATCCCCTCGATGAACACCTTCTTGCCTTCACGCAGGTCGTTCTGTTCCTGTTCGGTGAGCCGCACGCCCTTTATTTCCCTCGGGATGAAAGCGTTCTCCGCACGCATGGCGACCACCTCGTTGGTGAGCTTGTCTATGCTGACGAAAGAGGGGATGTATTCGCCGTTGCGTCCCTTCAGTTCCACTACACGCCCCATGTTGCCCGTCTCAAGCAGGTTCTTCTTGTCCTCCTCGGAGAAGATGTGTCCGAAATACGGACGGTCAAGTTCGGGTTTCTGGCGGATGCCGTGGATGCCGAGGGCTATCTGGCCGCCGGCAGTCTGCTGGAACGACAGGCGCGCGTCGGTGCGCAACACGGCGGAACCGAAGTTCATGCTGATGGGCACGACCTGGTTGGTCTTGTAGCCCCTGAGCATCTGGTCGAGGAGTCCGCGTTCCTGAAGGTACTCGCGGGACAGCCCGAAATTCTTCAGCTCCTCCCAGTTGATCATGGATTCGTTGTAGCGGTACTTGGGTTGCAGCTGGCCGCCCTCCTGGGTTGCCTGCTGCGGGGTTTCATTTTTCTTTGCCATTTCTTCTTGATTTTTTTGGTTGATACTTTGGTTTTCCTTGTCGCGTGGAACAATCTCGTACTTCTTTAGAAATTCCTCCACGGCTTTCGTCTGCTTTCCTGCCGCCATGTCCTCTACTGCCTGCCTTACTTCCGGGTTATCCAGCGTGTCCTCCTTGACGGTGAGGATGCCGAACCGTGTCGGGTCTTTGAGCTGGCTCCAGAAGTTCTTCAGGAAATTCTCGAACAGGTTGGCGTAGCGGTCGATTTTCAGAAAGGAGTTCTGGTGCTCCTTGTCTGCCGGAACCGTCTTGAACCGGCCGTCCTTGTTGATTTCGGACACCGCTTGTAAAATCAGTTCCATCTTGTCGAGGATGAACACGATGTCACTCATCTGTTCGTTCTCGGTAACTTGCGGTTTAGGGGGATCGTCCCTTCCATTTGTCTTTGCCATAACTTTGTTTTTTAGAGCTGATACTTAAAAATGTCAGTGCAAATATATAGGATGAATTTTGATAAATAATTAATTTACAATATGTTAGACTATAAGTTTCATCACTTGTCATCACGTTTCACCGCAGGATGGAAAACAGAGGAAGAGAAAAGAGAGAAAACGGAGGGAGAAAGCATGAAAACGCCCCAAAAATGGCGCACAACCGCAAGCGGGAAAGGCATAAAAAGGGAACGCTGGGAAAGAAAAGGCGCGAAACAGACCGAAAAGTGGAAAAACGAGCGACAAAAAGAAAGAAAACCTGTCTTATGCAGAGTTGGGAGCGAGCTGTCTTTAGTCCCCGCTTTCTTGTGGCACTCTATAAGACAAGAGGCAGCGTAAGGTTGGGAAATGATAGGATGGCATAAAGCATTGGGACAACATTAACCGATAAAATATAGCCGTCATGTTGTTTTTTAGAATTGTCCTATGCGTCGTAGGTCGCTTCGCTTGCTAAGTCCCGACCCATTCCTCAACTCGGACGGCGATACCGGAGCGTTTTTTCGGGTGAAAAATTACTGAAAGGAATTTTTTGCGCGAAAACCGGAGGCCTGAACGTGGAAGGTATCGTCCCTCCGAGTTACCTTCTTGATGGGACTTGGTAAGGGAAGCGTGCTTATGATGGATTTTTATAGAGGAATATGGAATAAGGCGCTATCGCATTGTTGATGAGTGCCATAGATAATTGCTTTTTGATTACTTTTGTAGAGCGATGCGCTTAAGAAGTGGTTTTGTTCACTCTTGGATAGTTGTTCATTAAAAATGAACACAATTAAATAATGAACAAATATTAGATTTATATTACTATCATTCAGTTGCTTGCATATTTCTATTGGAGGAATCTGGTACTTTTCCCGATTTTTTCCAATAGATGATTTGGTAAGAGATGATTTGCTTTGCAAACTTTCGGCACTAATACAGAATAGTGCCAAAAGTTAGTAAAAACAAAGCCATAGGAGAGCCGAAATGAATTTAATATTTAATTCTTGCGGATTTTTCGCAGAAAATGGGAAATAAATTTGCCTATGCGGAATTAAAGCACTACTTTTGCAAAAAAGCAGCGAAATTATGATATTAAATCTGGAATTCAAGAATTATCGTTCGTTCAAGGGCATTTGTTCGTTCACAACGGAACCGACCTCTTCAAAAGCAAAGGCCGAAAATCTGTGTGACGTGGAAACCATTGCAGAGGGAAACAAGAAAGCATTGAAGATATCTTTAATCTTTGGTGCCAATGCTTCCGGTAAGACCAATATAATAAAGTTCCTGTATGGATTCAGACGTTGGGTTCTGAATTTGGATAATCGTGTCGGTGAAAACATAACTTTGTATCAGCCTTTCAAGTTTGACAGTGCAACCGTAAATGCTCCCATTGAATTTGCAATGGAGTTTATAGCACAAAAAGTGAGGTATAAGTATGAAGTCCGTTTTACCAGGCTGCAAATTGAAGCGGAGTCATTGATATCATACCCCAATGGCAAGCAGACACAACTTTTTGAAAGAATCTTGCTTCCTGAAGATAAAGAATCCGACACTTTGAAATTCGGAGCAAGTCTTTCTACTTTCAAGCCCTTTCAGGTATTCAAGAATCAGTTGTTGATCTCAAAATTTTTGAAAGATACCCCTTGTGAGCCGATAACCAACGCTGCAAGATATCTGGCGGATATTGTCATATCAAACGGCTTTCATGAAGATACAATGCTTGGAGAGGACAAGGAAATGCTCCGATGGCTGTATTCACATCCGGATAACAAGAAGATGCTTGCAGAATTCTTGTCCTTTGCAGATACCGGATTGGCGGATTTTCAATTGGAAAAACGTAGTGATGGCGTGGAGGTCACAAGTCTGCACGGATTGTATAAGGATGGTGAGGATTCAGGCAAAACTACTGATTTGCCGTTGAAAGAAGAATCTTTTGGTACAAGGGCCTTGTTTATCATCGGCTGTCATATATTGCAGGCATTGCAGAACGGAAGTCCATTCTTTATAGATGAAATGGATTCGGGACTTCATTCTTATATCACAAAATTGATAGTGGATATTTTCCGGAACGAAAGAATCAACAAGCACAATGCCCAGTTAGTCTTTACCACCCATGATGTGAATCTTCTTGACCAAAATACGATTCGTAAGGATCAGGTGTGGTTTACGGAAAAGGATAAATACGGTGTGTCTGAAATATTCTCCTTGTCTGATTTTGATGATGTAAGAGAAGATACCTTGTTTGCCAAATGGTATTTGAACAACAAATTTGGAGGTGTACCTTCATTGCAATCATTAGAAAAACTTTTTGTGGAGAATGGCGAGAAATAACGAAAATACGCGTCATAGCAATTATGTCATAAGAATAGTGTGCGAAGGCAATAAGACCGAACCACTATTCTTCACAAGTCTGTGCGACCTGTATTGTAAAGACAAAGGTGCTATGGACGTGCGAACCATTCCCCAACCTTATATACCGGAGGACGAAAAGCCGGAAAATTCTGCACGCGGTAATTATAAAGGTAAAAAGCGCAAAATCAAAACCGGAAATAACCCTGTTGAGGATGTAGTGATAGCTGGAGTACCTCCGTTAAAGTGGGTGCTATATGCCAGACAAATTTTATCGGAGGGAGTGGATGAATCCTGGGCGGTCTATGATAAGGACAAACATCCGAAACATGAAGAAGCCTATCTGGAAGCAAATAAAGTAATTGACGGCAAGAAAGTCAATATAGCTTTTTCAAGCCGTAGCTTTGAATACTACCTGTTATTGCATTTTGAATACATTTACCATTGTTTCAATGAAACAGAATGCGGTGAAAAAGTGCGCGGCAAAAAGCATATATTTGAATGTGGAACAGGAAAGAATCCGGGAAAGGATTGTGATGGCAAGAATTGTATAAACGGTTATGCAAGGAAAAAGGGATATTGGCAGGAAACCAAATCTTCGGAGTCCACATTCCCTCTTGTCAAAGATAATTTGGTGAAGGGTATCGTCAACGCATGTAGGCTAAGGGCGGAAAGTGATTTGAAAACAAGAGAGCCTATCTATAACAGGAATCCTTATACGAATGTGGATATCCTTGTCGGCAGACTGATTGGAAAAGTAACAATTGCTTATGGTGACGCATTTTCGTATAAAGAACGTGGATGCAATTGGTCTGTCACTTTGAATGAAGACGGTTTGACCATAACGAATCACAAGAACGGATTTGAGCATTTTGGCAAAGGGCTGTTTGTCGTATATGATTGGGAAACCAAGTCCAAAAAAGAATTGAATGTGGATACGTTTTTATTGCAAGCGAATGAGATAAAACAACTGCCTTGCAAACTTGAAGCAACACAAGTTATTTCTATTCAGGTGAATCCGGAAAAAGAGATATTGTTGTTACCTAAATTTGCCATATAAGAATTTAATCCTTGAATTTTGCAGAAAATTCGCAAAAACTAAGTCTTAATTCTCATAACAAGGATTTAATTTCCGGATTCTGTAAATTGAGTTTACGAGTCAATGTACCAAAAAGGTGCAAAAATAATCAGATATTGATTACCTCTGCACCATTTTCGCACAGTTACAGATAAAGCAGTATGATGAAAATTTAGGTATGAATGCTCCAGCCGTGGAACGGTTCCATGATTACGGCAAAGGATTCGTCCGGTCTGCCATGGTATAGCAATCCACCGACAACACCCTTACTTCCGTCCGCAGCCACCTCAGCAAAACCGAATGAATACGGCGCGAAATCCCAATAGAGTTCAATTTCATACCTGCCGTTGGAGTTCTTCTCCCACTGTTTGAGGCGTTCGATACATTTCTCAAAAGTTGTGTCGCCAATGCTCTTGGCATACTCCAGCACCTTGTCGTAGTGTTCCTGACATTTGATTTTCATATCCGATAATTTTAAGTTGTTTGTAACAGTTCTTCATATATGCCGAAACCGAGGCACTCTGCTATGGTAAAGTCCTCCATGCTTTTATCCGCCAATGATTTCAGGTCATCTACTCCGTTGCAGTAATAGAATATCTCGTCATCCATTTTCGTATTGGAATCCATAGACAAGGCAATCCTTACCTCTACCGTTTCCAGAGTGTCGTTCCATCGGATTGTACAATCGGCATAATGAGGTTCACGCCCCTGTCCGCTGTAGAATTTCAGATAAAGGCCGCCAATTTCCTGTCTGACTTCACCGGGCTTTTTCCATGTACTGTCATCCACGATTTCAAAGCCCATTCCTTCAACCAACAGGCACGTGCCGTTGTCATTGACCATCATGGTACGTTTGCCGATATGCTTTTCGCGTATTTCCGCCCAATCCGGCAAGTCCCAACGCTCCACAGTCCAGATTCCACGGTAGTCTTCCGGAATGGCGTTGTATTCGCTTAATGTTATCTTTCTCATATTCATTTGATTTATAGATTACAAAACTTGACCGTATAAGTCTTGCACGGTTTCCCGAAAGCAGGATAACAGTCGAACTCCTTGTATGATTCCCAGTCCACGCTCATCGTGTACCCGTTCGGGAAGTTTTCAGTGATAAACCGGGTTATCAAATCCTTGTCTTCATCGGTCAGGAACAGTTCTTCCTCAATTCCGTATTCCAATGAAAAAACCGCCCATTCGGGAATGTTGTCCCAAACGAATGTTTCCTTTTTATTGTCATCCATGGTTCCTGTATTTATTGGGGTAATGCGGTAAGTTTACTGATAATACCTTCAAGCTCGGTTTCCCATTTCCCGTCACCGTTCCCGAAAGAGGGATAAGTCAGCTGATGCCAGTTGTGGTAGTCAAAGAGTTTCATCCTAAGCGGATAGTAGTCAAATAGCTTCTTGCCGTTGAGGAAAATACGAATATGGTTAATTCCCACATTCATTGCGCTCAGACCATGACCGACGAGAATCTCATGGAATCTTTCCATCGGTGTAAAGTTGCTTCTCTTTTTCATGCCTTTTTATATTTATAGTTTAACAATACATTCTGTACAATTCGCTATCGGACAGTGTTCTCAGTTCTTCTTCTGTACAAAAGCCGTCAATCTCTTCACACGCTTCCATTGCCTCATATATGCCGTTACGCATATCGTTTATAAGTTCATTCCGTAGGCTCTCCACAGATACCCTGAATGTCTGTCTTTCGGTATCTATTTTCCTGACGGGATAGGCACATCCTTTCCAATGAATCTGTCCGATGACTATATTTTCCATATCCCCGGAAATTTGACTCAACAGTCCTTTTGTAGCATTGTTCACATTTGTTGTACACATGATCATCTGTTTTTTTCAGTTGAACACTTACCGGCTCGTGAGCCGATATTTTATTTCTTGCCTGCCATACCGTTCCGTGCCGGATTGTGCAAGGCTTTACGGAAAAATACCGCAAGCGAAGCGAGGATGATTTTTGCGGAAACCCGTAAGGGCTCGGCCTTGCTCAATCCAGATGGCACGGGACGAACTTTGCAGGCTGAAATAAAAGAGCGGTCTGTGGGATATTATTCCTTATCGTCATCCTCCTGCGGAATCAGGTGCTGCAAATCAGGATCATTTTTGATACGTTCCATTTCATCTTCTATTATCTGCATCACATCCGCTTTGATGCGCGAATAGTTCCGGTCTATCTGCTGTTGCATAATGTCGTTGCCGTCCGCATCCTTGAACTCGTTGATGACCGGGATTTTCTTGTAGGCTTTCGTTTCCGCCGCCACCTTTTCGCTATCAACAATAATCCGTGAATGGAAAATCTTCTGGTCTATCTCCTCCCCGAAGTTGTCCGCCACGCTGCCCACGAATGTGCCCTGCGAGAGGTTGGCTATCTTGGAAGCGGGAATCAGGGAATCCAACTGCGTATTGATGGAGGTGGATGTATCCTGCCGGTTGATGGAAATGGACTGCCGCTGCTGGAGTATCTTTCCGAAGCGTTCCGAAAGGTTCTTGGCGGTTTCGCCGACCACCTGGCCGCTGAAGATGTTTCCTACCGTATTTTGGATAACCTTCGCCTCCTTGTCACCGTAGTCACGGGCCAACTGCGAGAAGTCCTGAAAGCCGAGACAGACCGCCACCTTGTTGCTTCGGGCGGTGGCTATCAGATTGTCGATGCCGCGAAAATAAATGGTCGGAAGCTCGTCTATGATAATGGAACTCTTCAGCTGTCCCTTCTTGTTCACCAATTTCACGATACGGGAATTGTACAGTCCCAATGCAGCCGAATAGATGTTCTGGCGGTCGGGATTGTTGCCCACACAAAGGATTTTCGGGTGCTCGGGATTGTTCAGATCAAGCGTAAAATCATCGCCCGTCATAACCCAGTAAAGCTGCGGTGAGATCATCCTCGAAAGCGGGATTTTCGCAGAAGCTATCTGGCCTTGGAGCTGATCCTGTGCGCCTCCTTGCCAGGCATCCATGAAGGGAGAAAGGTAGTTTTCCAGCGAGGGGTACGAGGTCAGTATCGTGAAAATGTCGGCATACGGCTTGTTCAAAAACTCTATCGCGTGAGGGAACGTGCAGTACTTGCCGTCCTTGAAAATCCGCAAATACCAGATGATGGCGGCAAGCAGGATAATCGGTGACTCCACGAAGAAATCACCCTGTTTCTGTATCCAGGTCTTGTTCAGATTGAGCATTATCGTGTAGGCACTTTCGTAGGCATCCGATATATCCACCATGAATTTGGGGTTGATGGGATTGCACCGGTGGCTGCGGCGCGGGTCATCGAAATTGATTACATAGAACTCCGGTTTCACCTTGTAATGCTCCCTGTGTTTCAGCAGATGATTATACGCTATTTCCGACAAATCCGGAAACTTGTAATCATAAATGTACATCGCGAAAGATTTCTCGATTTGCTGTTTGATGTAGTTGTTTACCACCGCGTAACTCTTTCCGGAACCGGGTGTACCGAGCACGATGGAGGCACGGAACGGATTGACGATATTTATCCAACCGTCCCATTCCTTGCCCTGATACACGAACTTCGTGGGCAGGTTGACGGAATACTCGTTTTCCATCAACCGTGTTTCCTGCATGAAACTCTCGTTGGCGGTGTTGAACACGTCCTCCATCAGGTTGTGTTTCAGCATACGGCTTATCCATACACCCGACATCAGGAGAAGGATATACCCTATGGTAAGCGTTACCGTATATATGGCGGCATCCGCTATCGGACTGAACGGCAGGTCAAGCATCCACCAGTTCATGAAGAACAATACCAACCCGGATAGAAAAGCTGCGTATATCCTGTTCCAGGTCATCTTCTGGTTCTTCATACCCTTTGTGCCAAGGCATGACAGGGCAAGGAATATGACGGCAAATACTTTTGTTGTCAGCAGGTTGCTGAACAGTCCCGCCGTCCGCTGGAAATTGAGGAGTATCTTGTCGACTACGCCTATATTTATACCCATATCCACAAATGATTGGTAGCAGAACCAATAGACGTGGATGACAATAAACACGATGGAAATGGCACGCATGAACTCCATGACCTTTGCCAGTCCTCTCAAATCATCTTCCTGTTGCATAATGAACTGATTTTAATGTTGATAAATTCATAATTATGATATTCCGCGAGAGCGGCGTTTCCTCTTCCTTTTGCGTTGCAGCCTTCGGGCAAGTGCCTCCTCCTGCGGGTCAGGACCGTTCGCCTCCATGTCGAATATCCCGAAAGCCTGTTCGATGCCGCTTTCCATATCGGAAGAGAAACCGCTTTGCATACCGTACTCCGGCATGGGAACATCAAGATTCGGGATGTCACCCGGGTTATTGAAGAGCCGTTCAAAGACATTCGCCGAGAACTCCTTGCCGAGCCGCGATCCGTTATAGACCTCCCGGTTCTTGTGGTCGATGAAGGTAGCGCCATAGATGCGTCCCTCATCGTTCTCACGGAATACCACGTCTATTCCTTTTCCTCTGAGCAGGCGGACAAACTCCTCCCTGTCGCCATGGCAACCGTGCATGGCAAGTGCCACATCGTTCCGTATCTTCGGCTGCCATTTCCGGGCTTTGTACTCGCGGGAATTGTAACCGATACGTTTTTCCACCCCCTCGTAACCGTAGCGTTTCCCGATAAGGGAGGACTTGATGGGAGTGCACAGCGGTTTGCCTGTATTATCCGTCATGGTATAGACAATGCCGTTATAGGGAGTACCCTCAAAATCGCCCCTGACCTGTTTCGCCTCGATATTGAAGCAGGAAAGCAATGCGCTGTACTCGCCAAAAGACTGGAAACGATAGCTGCCGAATATACTTTTTACTATGTTGGAAACCTGTTCCTTCACATCCCCGTTGCGGTAGTCCGCTTTCTTGAGGTATGGTTCCAGCAGTTCTTTCCGTTTGTCCTCGATCTGTTTCAAGCCGAACTTCCGTTCCAGTTCCCGGCAGGCTTTCATCGAACGGTTCCACTCATAGGCATCGTCAATCTTTTCCCCTTTTTCGTTCACGCAGGTGGATACGATATGGATGTGCCGGCGGTCTATGTCCTCGTGTATATATACGATGTATGGCTGGTCGCCATATCCCATTTTCTGCATATACTCTTTTGCCAGTTCCGCAAACTGTCCGTCTGTCAGACGGTCATCCAAAGAGGGGTTCAGCGAGATGTGCAGTATGGGCTTTTCCGTGTTTCTGTTGGCAAGCAGGTAGTTCTCGAACGCCCACATCGTCTGTCGCATGACCTGCTCCGGATTGCCGGTGACATCGGCAATCATGCGGTTCCCGTAAATGATGCGGGCAGTGTTGTCGTCCACTTTCTGCTGGTTGTAGATGATAGCCCCGTAAAGGGAAACGCCCCTGTTGATTTTCGCTACCATGTCATTCCTCCTCCCTTTTCCTTTTGGTAAGGTAGGTTTCTTCAAACTCACGGGTCAGCATGATAATCCGCTTGCTCAGTACGACCAAATCAATGGTCGCCTTTTCCAAATTCCGGAGCATGGCGTATGCCCGTTTCTCCCCGAAATTGGTCTTGACAGCCTTTACCGTCTGGTTGTAGTTGTTGCCGATACTCTGGAACTGATGATAGAAATTGGTCAGGCGGATGTAATAATCCATTGTCGCCTTGTCGATTTTCACGACCTTGATTTCACGACCGAAAATCATAGCCTTGATAAATTTTGAACGTTCTTTCAATCCGGATTTCTGGAATTGGATGTCGAAACGCCCGTTCTCTTCCGAGTTCAAACGTACCACATAACGATGCACGGCGGGGTCGGATTTAGGTTTTCTCCCCACACCTTTTGTCGATTTTTTCTTTCTGTTTTCATCCATACGCATTGATATTTTCCTGTTTCTGGTCTTCCGTCCCGGATTCACGACTTTGGAGTGAATCCCTCCCGAGCCGTCAGGCGAGCGGCAAGTTGTTTTGAGTGCCCGAATTCATTTCGGGTGCCTCAAAACACAACTTGCTATGTTCGCTTGAACATGAATTTTCCTGCCGTCAAATTGTGTTTGACCCTTCAGCCTCATTCTTCGGCTTCGGGAAATCCCCGCAGCGGTATCCGTTTCGTTGTCGGTGCAAAGTTATGGTGGTTTATCCTATTGTAAAATAGCAAGTTATATGTAACGTGATGACAAACGGTGACACAGGTCGTCACCTCCCTTGAAACATGGTGCCGGTATGAAAAAATACCTTTTAATTTGCAGCGTGAATGGATGAAACCGAGCTTCCGATAATGGAATAATGGTCATATTGTCGGATGCTTCCGTTAGCGGTCGGAATAGTGGAAACAATGTCGGATATGACGGTTATCGGAATGTCATGACCAACAGACCGGCCATTGACGGAAAGTCGGATACGATAACGGATACACTATCGGTTGGAATGATGGATAAACCCGATAACGGATGCAGCATCCGGCGGTTGGTTGGAAAGAAGCGTTCACGGATTGACGGATGGATGAAACTGACAATTATTCAATAACCATTTAAAAAGAAAAATCATGAGCAAAGAACCTTTATTCGTTGCCGTCAGCAACCAGAAAGGAGGGGTCGGGAAATCTGCCCTTACAGTAGTCCTTGCCAGCTACTTCCATTTCGAGAAAAACTTGAACGTGGCAATCATTGATTGTGATTCACCCCAGCACAGCCTTGTGCGTATGAGGGAACGTGACAAGAAGGCCGCCGCAAACAGTGCCTATTACCAGCAACTGCTGCTACAACAATGGGAGCGCGTGCAAAAGAAAGCGTATCCCATTGTCGGTTCCACTGCGGAAAAGGCAAGGGAAGCCGCGGACAAACTTGCAGCGAGCGGGGATTATGACCTGATTTTCGTGGATCTGCCCGGAACGGTGGAATCCACAGGGGTATTCCGCACCATCGTCAATATGGATTATGTCCTGACACCTACCACGCCGGATCTTATCATCATGCAGAGTACGCTCGCTTTTTCCACTACGGTACTCGATTATGTTCGGAATATGAAGGATGTGCCGCTCAAGGATATCCTATTCTTTTGGAACAGATTGAAAAAACGTTCCAACGTGGAAATTTTCAAGTCATACTCGGAAGTCATGAAGGAACTGCACCTGACCGTTCTTGACAGCACGCTTCCCGACCTGTGCCGTTACGAGAAAGAAATCACCCATTCCAAACGCGCCTTTTTCCGCTGTACCCTGCTGCCGCCTCCTGCCAGGCAGCTGGAAGGAAGCGGTATCGCGGAACTGGCGGAAGAACTTATCGTCAAACTTAAACTGGTACAGTCATGACAAAGAAAAAAGTTGAAGTGAACGAGGACGTCCTCAAGAATATCATTGTCGGGGACATACCCGTCTTCGGAAGAGAGAAGCCCAAAGAAGAAAGTACGGAACAGCCGGGAACGGAAGTGCCTCTCGCTACAGAACCTGCCGAAGCCCCTTCAGAGAAAACGGTTGCTGCAAAGCCCCGGAAAAAGAAAGAGGAAACGGGTAGCTATAGGGAAAGGTATCTGGTCAATATTCCGGCATCCAACCGTTCCCATGTCTATATAAACCGTGAGGTAGCCGAATGTATCAAGCGTTTCCTTCCGGTTATTGCCCCGAACATGAGCATATCCGGGTATATAAGCAATATCCTCGTGGAGCATATCCGACAGCATTGGGAGGAGATCAATGAATTGTACAACAACGAATATTACAAACCATTAAAACCGTTTTAGTCATGACACAGATTATTTTTCAAGTAGTATCCATAGGTTGCTGCATTTACACAGCCTACGGATTGGGATTGTTCATTTACAAGAAACTGCGTAAGAACAACAAGACAGCGAAAGCCGTTCAGGTCACCTCGTATGAAACTTCAGGCAACATGAAAACTGCAAGAGAACCGGCACGAAGTGCTTCGTCCGTCACTGAAGAGTATTCCGATATTTTTCCAAGCGAATATCCGGAAAAGGCACCGTATCAGGTTACATATCTGATAAATTATCCGCTCAGTAACCGAATACAGGTTTATATAAACAGGGACAGCTATGCCTATATCAAACGGTTTTTGTCTGTTGTCGCTCCGGATACATCCATGTCAGGTTTTATAAGCAGGATTATAGATGAGCATCTGAAAAAGCATGAGAAAGAAATGTCTGCATTATATACCGAGTGCATCACTAAACCTTTATAATTATGGAAGCGACACTTTATTTCCTTGTAAAGATCGCCTGCGCGATTTTTATATTGTGGCATTTGTGGTTATTCATTTTCGGTCAAAAAATGTACGAGATATGGGACAGGCTTTATCATCATATGCGTATTGTCCGTATCAGGTTATGGAAATATCGTAAAAAGCGTATGGCCGAAAAAATACGGAGTGCCAGCCGTAAGACGAGGCACGGCAAAAAACAGTCCCGGAAACCGTTGTCGGATACAGTTGGACCAGGAACTAAAATGGAATCATCCTCTCCTGCCAAAGACGATGATGTAATCGGCAAAACAAAGATTGTTTATTTGGAAGATCCGGAAGTGGCGAGAAAAACTCCCACACGTTCCGAACCCATGAAAAAAGAACCCATAGAAGAAGATGAGGAAATCAATCCGGATGACGTGGCTCAGGAGGACAAGGGGCTGACCGAAAAGGAAAGGGAAGAATTGATGGCACCGGTGGACGCCGAACCTGACCCGGATTTTGACACGGCCATGACCTTTGAAGATATAAACAATGTGGCTGAGGTGCTGATGTCAGAAAATCCTGATGAACAAAAAGCCATCCGTGCTGCCAGTACCATACATTATAAAATGCAGGACACGGTTATACTCTCTTTTCTTACAGACAAATTGAGCAACCAGGAAAAAGTAAATCAATTGCTCAGTGAATGTTTGGATGATACAGGCAAACCGTTGGCAAAACGAAAGTCCACATCCAAGAAAAAGGAGGCTTTCGATATAGGTAAATTCGTTTAATTGTTTCTTTTTGTAGTCATATTTTCAGGGGCATGTCGATGTGATATCGGCGTGCCTTTTTTGATTGTATATCGCTTTGTGAAATCAGTCTTCCGAACCGTAAATATACCCTTCAAAATCCCCTCCCGGTGTAACGTGATGACATACGGTGTCATAGGTCGTAATGTTTGTAAATCAATAAATTAAGTGCTATATATTTGTCGTCGAAATGATTTTTTGTCTCACTAATTAAATGTTTCGACACATGAAAAAAAGATTCTTTTTGGCAGCCATGACGCTGCTGGTTTCAATGGGGGCTTTCGCCCAGGGTAACGGTATCGGTGGCATTACCGAAGCAACCAACATGGTCACTTCGTATTTTGATCCGGGCACCAAGTTGATTTACGCAATCGGTGCCGTAGTCGGCCTTATCGGTGGCGTGAAGGTGTATTCAAAGTTCGTGCGACGTGAAGTTGCATCAGTGATTGTGTAACATTTAGATTACACCTCCAGTTCCGTCTGGAGTAGCCTACGGACACATGCATCAGGAGTAATTCTTTTGTATGAAGCTGTCCCGACAAGGTAGCCTTTCCGAAAGGAGGAGACTGAACCGTGAGGGGATGTCAACGGCTGATAACATCATTCAGCACGAGGAGCTTGGCTTAGCGGTATGGTCAACGAAAATGAACTGTCCGATAAACATCGTAAAGTACAACAAGCCAAAGATGTTGAAAGGCTTGAGACCAAAAGGTTGGCAGTCGGTTGTCCTCTTGAATTTTGGGGATACACGGATATTAGCACTGCCGGTGGAATAGACAGGACCTAACCCGCTTATTTGTCACTGATGTAAAACACGGTAAGCCCGTATTTCTCCCATTTTTGAATGGGTAAGCAAGCCGTAAGGTAAGCCTACATGGGATGCGGGTATAGGATAGCGGAAAAAGCGAAAGCCTTTTTGTAATGGAAAGGATACGAGTTGAACCAATGTCATGGATTGACACCAGTAATATTACTCGGCGTGAAAACGAGCAGACTTCCGCTTATGGTAACTCTTTACAAGATAGTTTACAGAACTTTTAAAGAAAGGAAAGCAAATGAACGCAAAGAAATTGGCGTGTGCGCCCGAAGACATAGACATTCACGAACTCTGGTCAGAAATTGACTGGAACAAGTGCGAATGTTTCGTCCAAAAGCTGCAAGCACGTATTGTAAAGGCTCAGAGGGAAGGCAGATATAATAAGGTGAAAGCCTTGCAATGGATGCTGACCCACTCGTTTTATGCCAAAGCATTGGCAGTAAAACGGGTTACGACTAACAAAGGTAAATCTACTTCTGGTGTTGACAAGGAAATATGGTCATCACCGCTGGCGAAAGCCAAAGCCATACTCAGTCTTAAAAGACGTGGCTACTGTCCACAACCGCTAAGGCGAGTAAATATCGAAAAGAAGAACGGAAAATTACGTCCCTTGGGCATACCTACGATGAAAGACCGTGCTATGCAGGCTCTTTATCTGATGGCACTTGACCCGATAGCGGAAACTACTGGCGACAGTCATTCTTACGGTTTCCGTAAACATCGGTGTACCCATGATGCCATTGAGCAATGTCACATTGTCCTTTCTCGCTCGGTAGCTCCCGAATGGGTTCTTGAAGGAGACATTAAAGGATGCTTTGACCACATCAGCCACGACTGGCTCATCAACAATATTCCTATGGATAAGGAGATGCTTCGGAAATGGCTCAAATGCGGCTACGTATTCAACGATGAACTTTTCCCCACAGAGGAGGGAACTCCACAAGGCGGCATAATTTCTCCCACACTTGCGAACATGGCACTTGACGGATTACAAACTTTAGTGGAGCAGTGCATAAAGAAACACAAGGAAAACTATAAAACGATATACTCGAAAATACACCTTGTGCGATATGCGGACGACTTCATTATAACGGCAAAGGACAGAGAGACAATTGAAGAGGTCATTCTTCCGCTTGTACGCAAATTTCTTGCAGAACGTGGTCTGACGCTGTCGGAAGAAAAGACAAAAATTACACACATAGGTGAAGGTTTTGACTTCCTCGGCTTCAATATCCGAAAGTTCCGTAATAATACGTTGTTAACAAGACCGTCAAAAGATGCGCAAAAGAGATTTTGCGATAAAATCCGAAAAGTAATTGAATCCAATAAGTGTGTAAAACAGAAGTCGCTCATTATGATGTTGAATCCAATCATAAAAGGATGGGGCAATTATTATAAGTACGGAGCTTCCGGAGAAATATTCCAACGTATGGACTGGGAAATCTTCAAAAAGACATGGCAATGGGCACGACGCAGGCATGCACGAAAGGGTAAAGGTTGGGTAAGGAATAAGTATTTTCCGACCATCAACGGACGCTCATGGAGATTCACAACCGATATGGAAAAGAAGGATAAAATTGATTATCTGGAATTAACATACCTTTCTGCAATCCACCATGAAAAGTTCGTCAAGGTTCGGCACTATGCAAATCCTTATGACCCAGCGGACAAGTCTTATTACGAATGGCGTGAGACCTACCATATGAAGCAAACGCTGAAAGGCAGGCAATCACTAATAAACATTTGGAAACGACAGAATAAAGTATGCCCGATTTGTGGAGAACGTATAGACCGTGAACGACCTTGGAGCATCACCGAGCAAATTGTCGATGGACGAAAAGTGAGGACACTTGTACATACCAGTTGCAAACGTATAATTAAAAAGTAGATTTATGAGCATGAAAGTTGTAAATGAGATGGCTTTATCGGCATCAAAACCGATAACGGTCATGTTGCTTGAGCCGTATGCGGGGAAACTCGCACGTACGGTTCTTAGAGGGGAAAGCTCCCGCAAGGGAGCTGACCTACTCGACTCGTCCGGCGACCCGGATACCTCCAAGACCGCCGCGAGCTGGTTCGGGGCGTGTATTTTCCTTATCGTGGCGGCAACCATCTTACGCTCATTCTTCCTGTAATATGGCGAAGTATCCGATTAACAAGGGAATCGGCCGCAGCCCGGAGTTCAAGGGGCTCAAGAGCCAGTACCTGTTCATCTTCGCCGGAGGGCTGCTTGCCCTGTTCGTGGTGTTCGTCATCATGTACATGGCAGGTGTGGACCAATGGATATGCATCGGTTTCGGGGTCATTTCCGCGTCGGTGTTAGTTTGGGCGACCTTCCGCATGAACACGAAGTACGGTGAATGGGGTCTGATGAAGCTCCAGGCGTTGCGCAGACATCCCCGCTACATCATCAACCGGAGAAAGTTCCTTCGGTTGTTCTCTTCAACCATCAAAAACAGAAAAGCATGAGAAACGTAATGAAAACAGCCACGCTGGAAAGCAAGTTCCCGTTGCTGGCCGTGGAGAATGGCTGCATCATCAGCAAGGACTCGGACATCACCGTGGCGTACAGAGTGGAACTACCCGAACTTTTTACGCTGACCCGTGCCGAGTACGAGGCGATGCACTCCACTTGGGCGAAAGCGGTCAAGGTACTGCCGAACTACAGCATCGTGCACAAGCAGGACTTCTTCATTGAGGAAAGCTACCGTCCTGACATCTGCAAGGACGGCATGAGTTTCCTCAGCCGCAGTTTCGAGCGGCACTTCAACGAGCGTCCGTACTTGCAGCACACCTGCTACCTGTTCCTGACCAAGACCACGAAGGAACGCAGCCGCACGACCAGCAGCTTCAACGCCCTGACACGAGGGTTCATCATCCCCAAGGAAATGCAGGACAGGGAGACCGTCACTCGTTTCATGGAATGCTGCGGCCAGTTCGAGCGTATCGTGAACGACAGCGGCCTGCTCCGCATCACGCGCCTGACGGACGGGGAGATAACCGGAACGGAGAGTTCGGCGGGCATCATCGAGAAATACTTCTCGCTCTCGCAGGAGGACACCGCCTGCTTGCAGGACCTCTCGCTCGGGACCGGGGAAATGAAGGTGGGCGACAACTACCTCTGCCTGCACACACTTTCCGACCCGGAAGACCTGCCGTCAGGCGTGGCCACGGACTGCCGTTATGAACGGCTCTCCACCGACCGGAGCGACTGCCGCCTGTCATTTGCCGCACCGATAGGCATCCTGCTCACCTGCAACCACGTGGTGAACCAGTACCTCTTCATCGACGATTCGGCGGAGAACCTGCGGAAGTTCGAGCAGACCGCGAGGAATATGCACTCGCTTTCCCGTTACAGCCGTTCCAACCAGATTAACCGCGAATGGATCGAAGAATACCTGAACGAGGCGCACAGCAAGGGGCTGACCTCCATCCGTGCGCACTGCAATGTCATGGCGTGGAGCGATGACCGGGAAAAACTCAAGCGCATCAAGAACGATGTGGGCAGCCAGTTGGCATTGATGGAAGCGAAACCGCGCCACAACACGGTGGACGTGCCGACCCTGTTCTGGGCGGCAATACCCGGCAATGCCGGTGATTTCCCGTCCGAGGAGAGTTTCTACACCTTTATCGAACAGGCCCTGTGCCTGTTCGTGGGGGAAACCTCCTACAAGGACTCGCTTTCCCCGTTCGGCATCCGCATGGTGGACCGTCTGACCGGAAAACCCGTCCATCTGGATATTTCAGACCTTCCGATGAAGAACGGCACGATTACGAACCGTAACAAGTTCATACTCGGACCTTCAGGCAGCGGAAAATCCTTCTTCACCAACCACATGGTGCGACAGTATTACGAACAGGGTACACATGTGCTGTTGGTGGATACGGGAAACTCCTATCAAGGGCTGTGTAACCTTATCCATGCGCGGACACACGGAGAGGACGGTATCTATTTTACCTACAAGGAGGAAGATCCGATAGCCTTCAATCCCTTCTATGTGGAAGATGGTGTTTTCGACATCGAGAAGAAGGAGTCCATCAAGACCCTTATCCTTACCCTGTGGAAACGTGACGACGAACCGCCGACACGTGCCGAGGAGGTGGCACTCTCCAATGCCGTCAATCTCTTTTTAGAGAAGATTCGGCAGGAAAAGCAGTCCAATCCCACTTTCAACACCTTCTATGAGTTCATCCGTGACGAGTACCAAGACATCCTGAAACAGAAGCGCACCCGTGAGAAAGATTTTGACGTGTTCAATTTCCTGAACGTGCTGGAACCCTATTACCGTGGTGGCGAGTACGACTACCTGCTCAATTCGGACAAGGAGCTTGATTTACCACATAAACGCTTCATTGTCTTTGAGTTGGACAATATCAAGGACAACAAGGTCTTGTTCCCGATTGTGACCATTATCATCATGGAAACCTTCATCAACAAGATGAGGAAGCTGAAGGGTGTCCGCAAGATGATATTGCTGGAAGAAGCCTGGAAAGCCATCAGCAAGGAGGGTATGGCGGAATATCTGAAATACCTCTTCAAGACCGTCCGCAAGTTCTTCGGTGAGGCGGTGGTCGTCACTCAGGAAGTGGAGGACATCATTTCCTCTTCCATAGTCAAAGGCACCATCATCAACAACAGCGACTGCAAGATTCTCCTTGACCAAAGGAAATACGTCAACAAGTTCGATGAGATACAGGCTCTGCTCGGTCTGACGGACAAGGAACGGGCGCAGATACTCTCCATCAACATGGCGAACAACCCTTCCCGAAAATACAAGGAAGTCTGGATCGGCCTGGGCGGAACGCAGTCGGCGGTCTATGCCACAGAGGTGTCGCTTGAGGAATACTATTGCTACACGACCGAGGAAACGGAAAAACTGGAACTCTTCCGTCTTTCCGAGAAACTGGGCGGCAATATCGAACTTGCCATAAAACAACTTGCCGAGAGCAAGCGGGAAAAGTGAAATCATTTACCAACCATTAAACATTAGAAACCATGTACAGTAATTTGGAATCTGACGAAAGGAAACGCGACGAGGTCGTGTCATGCCTCTACTGGTCCCTGATGCAGAACTGGAACATTCCGCGGTCGATACAGGACTATTACGGGTTTACGGAGGACTACAGGCTGTTCCATCGGCTTGAGGAGATGAGTCCCGATGAATACCGGCAGAAAAGGCTGACGGGAGAAGTGCCGGACAGCCTGGAGGTCGATGCCCGGCTGACCCACCGGGCGGAAGCACTTTTCGAGAGGCTTTGTCCCCGTCCTCCGGTCGATTACCTTGACAAACTAAACGGGGAACTGGAAAGATTGGGATGGATTGCCGCTTCACCGGATACCGTCCACGACATTATCCATATCAGTCCCTCTTTTCTTGTCAAGTACGGCATAGACAAAAACGCATCCGCTGCGGAACGCTCGTGTCAGGCGGAAAAGGCGTACCGGGAACTGGATGCCCGTTTTGTCAGGATGACCGGCCGCAGACCGTATGCCGATGAGTTCTTTTCATCGCTCAGACGAGAAACGGAAAAGGCAGCAAAGGAGAACCGGCCAAAGCAGGTTCATCGGACAATCTTGCGTAATCCGCCCTCCAAGGGACGGAAAATGTCATTCTGAAATCCAACATTCTATTCACAATTAAAAACAGAAACATCATGAAAAAGAAAATCCTCATGCTGTGTATGGGCTACTTCCTTGTCAGCCTCACGGCGAAAGCGCAATGGGTGGTGACCGACCCGACCAATCTTGCCCAAGGTATCATCAATGCCGCGAAAAACATCGTGCAGACATCCACGACGGCGACCAATATGATCAACAATTTTCAGGAAACCGTAAAGATTTACAAACAGGGAAAGGAATTCTATGACGGTCTCCGCAAGGTCAAGAACCTCGTCCGTGACGCACGTAAGGTGCAGCAGACCATCCTTATGGTAGGTGACATCACGGACATTTACGTGAACAGCTTCGAGCGTATGCTCAGCGACCCTTACTTCACGCCGGAGGAACTGAGTGCAATTGCTTTGGGCTACACCAAACTGCTGGAAGAGAGTGCGCATTTGCTGAACGACCTGAAGACGGTGGTCAACGAGAACGGCCTGTCGATGAACGACAAGGAACGGATGGATATAATCGACCGCTGCTACAACGACATGCTGCAATACCGCAGTCTCGTGCAGTATTACACCAACAAGAACATCGGCGTTTCCTACCTGCGTGCCAAGAAGCGGAACGACCTTGACCGCGTGATGGCCCTTTACGGCTCGCCTAACGAACGCTATTGGTAATCCTGAATCCGAATGCTTATGGTATTGTTGGCAGTAAATTTTGACAACCTGCACCAGATCCTGCAAAACCTGTACACGGATATGATGCCGCTATGCTCGCAGATGACGGGCGTGGCAAAAGGACTTGCCGGATTGGGAGCTTTGTTTTATGTAGCATATCGTGTATGGCAGTCCCTGGCAAGGGCCGAGCCGGTCGATGTGTTCCCGCTCCTCCGTCCTTTCGCACTGGGACTCTGCATCATGTTCTTTCCGACCCTTGTGCTGGGTACGCTGAACAGTGTCATGTCACCCATAGTAAAGGGTACGCACACGATTCTGGAGACCCAGACCTTCGACATGAACGAGTACAGGGCGCAGAAAGACAAACTGGAGCTGGAGGCGATGAAGCGCAATCCCGAAACGGCCTACTTGGTGGATAAGGAAGCCTTTGACAACAAGTTGGATGAACTGGGTGTATTGGACGCGATAGAAGCCTGCGGGATGTACGTGGACCGCGCGATGTACAACATGAAGAAGGCGGTACAGAACTTTTTCCGTGAACTGCTGGAACTCATGTTCAACGCCGCCGCCCTTGTCGTCGACACGCTCAGGACATTCTTCCTTGTCGTCCTTTCGATACTCGGGCCGATTTCCTTTGCCATCTCCTGCTGGGACGGCTTCCAGGCTTCCCTCAGCCAGTGGTTCGTCCGCTATATCAGCATCTACCTGTGGCTTCCGGTCAGCGACCTGTTCAGCAGCGTGCTGGCAAGGATACAAGTATTGATGTTACAGCAGGACATCGAACAGCTGGCAGACCCGAATTTCATCCCGGACGGCTCGAACGGAGTGTATATCACCTTCCTCATTATCGGCATCATCGGGTACTTCACCATCCCGACAGTGGCCAACTGGATCATCCAGGCAGGCGGCGGTGCGGGCAATTACGGCAAGAACGTGAGCCAGACGGCATCCAGGACCGGTTCGATCGTGGCGGGTACGGCCGGTGCGGCGGTGGGCAATATCGCCGGAAGGCTTATCAAGTAATCACATTAAAACGACATTGAAATGGAATTCAAATCATTGAAAAACATCGAGACCAGTTTCAGGCAGCTGCGTCTGTTCGGTATCGTCTATCTCTGCGCCTGCACTCTGCTCGTGGGCTTCTCCGTGTGGAAGGCCTACGGCTTTGCCGAGGCACAACGGCAGAAAATCTATGTGCTGGACGAGGGGAAATCGCTGATGCTCGCCCTCTCGCAAGACTTGGAGCAGAACCGCCCCGTGGAGGCGAGGGAGCATGTCAGGCGTTTCCACGAGCTGTTCTTCACGCTTTCGCCTGACAAGAGTGCCATTGAGGGCAATATTCAACGCGCCATGTTCCTGAGCGACCGTTCCGCATACGCCCATTACCGGGACTTGGCGGAGCAGGGCTATTACAACCGTGTCATCTCCGGCAACATGAGCCAGCGTATCGGAATCGACAGCGTGAAATGCGACTTCAACACCTATCCCTACGAAGTCGTGACGTACGCACGCCTTTCCATCATCCGCGAGAAAAGCGTGACGGAGCGCAGCCTCGTCACGCGGGGCAGGCTGCTCAATTCCACGCGCAGCGACAACAACCCGCACGGCTTCATCCTCGAAGCCTTCCGCGTGGTGGAGAACAGGGTAAGCATTCGATAAACTCCCCCTTTCATTCTAAAAATGTGATATTACTTTTGTA